>Ga0079064_1030871_pt1 | contig 9240 bp, 10 predicted proteins | sample ADurb_Gel_03_Slu_FD_73456 | JGI IMG/M metagenome (GOLD analysis project Ga0079064, IMG submission 73456) | Active sludge microbial communities from Illinois, USA, of municipal wastewater-treating anaerobic digesters - ADurb_Gel_03_SludgeMetaT... | ecosystem: Engineered > Bioreactor > Anaerobic >... | reverse complement strand
AGACAACCTGCAGAGCAGTCTCCAGGTCGGACAGGTGATCCCGCAGCTGAAGGGCACCCTTGCCGACACAAGCAATCCGAAGTCCGTGCAGAACAGCTACGAATACAAGGACGTGGGTCTGATCCTTACGGTTACGCCGCACGTAAGGAGCGGAAACCTTGTCTCCCTTGAAATAGAACAAAGAGTCGAGGACCTGCTCACCACCATGGGATCGCCGACACCGGTCACATCAAAGCGTGAGGTCAAGACAAACGTTATGGTTGCGAACGGAGATACAATAATCATAGGCGGCCTTATCAGGGAAGCGGAGAAGGTGTTGAAGAACAGGGTCCCCTTATTCTCCTATATACCCCTTATCGGCAACCTGTTCAAATCCAGTGAGAAGCAGCGGGAAAAGGTCGACCTTATGATCTTCCTTACGCCCTATATCCTGGAAGATCCGAAAGACGCGGCAAGAATGTCGAATCAGATAATTACCGACGGGCAGCAGCTTTCAGAAGCCGAAAGAACTCTACTCATGGAAAATCACAGAGACTACGAGAAGGCAGTAAAGCAGGAGGGCGTGACCAAAGAGATGATGATACCGAAAACGCCCGAAGCGAAAAACAGCGAAACGGCAGATCCTGCTGCAAACGATATTAAAAAAGACTGGCAGACCAGATATGATGAGCTGGTAAAAGAAATGGAGGCAAAAGGCAAATGATCCCGGTGAACAAACTGCCTTCGCCTGAATCTGTCATAGAGCTTATACCTCAGGGCGTATCACTGGATGCTCTGAGAGAACATGGGATAGTCCCCGTCAGAAAAGACGGGGATATCCTTGTTGTCGCCCTGTCTGATATGGCAGTTTTTGCCGAGGCTCAGCTTGTAGCGTCAAGGGCCGGCCTTGCATGCGAAGCTGAAATACATGATGCAGCTGACATCAGGGACCTTATTCGCGCACTTTACGATATTAAAAGCGGCGTGGCACAGGAGACTCTCAATGACATAGAAGAGGTCAACGACCTTTCTGAACTGGCGCGTCAGGAAGTTATGAGCGATACCGTGGACGCTCCTGTGATCAAGCTTGTCAATGGTATTATGGTCGAATCTATTAAAGAGAGGGCGACTGATATACACATAGAGCCATATGAGGATAGGATGACGGTCCGGTACAGGACGGACGGCGTCCTCCGGGACATGTACACGCTGTCAAAGGGACACCAGGCGCCTGTAACAAGCCGTATAAAAGTTATGGCAAATCTTGATATCGCAGAGCGGTTTATTCCTCAGGACGGAAGAATAGGGATAAGCCTTGGAGACCGAATGGTCGACATCAGGGTAAGCACCCTGCCAACGCAGCACGGGGAACGCATAGTTATGAGAATGCTGGATAAGGCAAGGGGACTTCTTACTCTTGAAGAGCTTGGTATGAAGCCTGACGAGAGAAAACGGCTGGAAGACCTGATAAGGCGGCCAAACGGCATGATACTTTTCACAGGACCGACCGGGTCTGGCAAGAGCACCAGCCTGTATGCGATACTGCAGGCTTTGGCAAGGCCGCAGGTGAACATAATAACGGTAGAAGACCCGATAGAGTATGACCTTCCGGGAGTCGGACAGGTCCAGGTAAACGAAAAGGCGGGGCTTACATTCTCCTCGTCCCTGAGGTCTATACTGCGCCAGGACCCGGACATCATAATGATCGGGGAAATGCGTGATTTTGACACTGCACACATAGGCATACAGTCTTCGCTTACGGGACACCTGGTGCTTTCCACGCTCCATACGAATGATTCAATAAGCGCCGTAACAAGACTTACCGACATGGGCATAGAGCCGTATCTGGTATCGGGATCGCTGCTTGGAGTCGTTGCACAGCGACTTGTCAGACAGGTATGCCCTCACTGTAAGGAAGAATCGGATACATCCGGACTGCTTCGCGAACGCGGGATACTGAAGGCATGGAGAGGCGCAGGATGCCCTAAATGCGGGGGGACCGGCTATCTTGGCAGGATAGGCCTATACGAGCAGTTTGATATCACCCCTAATATTCAGTCTGCCATAGCGGCGGGAGCTCAGGCCTCTGAGCTCAAGGTCCTGGCGCTGCAAAACGGCTTTAAGACGCTGCTTGAACTTGGAGTAAGGGCAGTAGAGGAAGGTGCCACGTCTCCGGAGGAGATGCTGCGCGTGATAGGGGAGTGCTGATATGCCTCTGTATAAAGCGGAAATCTATGACAGAAGCGGTATCAGAAAAGAGATAAGCGAAGAATCGCTGTCTGAATCCGAATTTGTTAGAAAACTGTCTTCTCAGGACTGTATAGTGACTTCGGTAAAAGAGATACATTGCAGGAGATCGGTGTTTAAAGTGCTGCGGACCGAAGATCGTAATAAAAGGAAAAAACAGCTTAGCCTTGACGACCAATATCTTTACTGTATCACGATGTCATCATACCTGAAAAGCGGAATATCTGTAACTGAGATACTCAGGCTGCTGCAGAAGCAGACGAGAAATAAACAGATAATACCGATTTACACGGAGTTGAGGGAATCGGTCGAAGGAGGCCGTTCCCTTGCAGCGTCCATGCGTCTGTCGGGAGTTTTCCGTGAGAGCCTTGCCGGAATGGTCGAATCGGGCGAAAGATCTGCATCGCTTCCCGCAATACTTGAAAGGTCAGCCGAACTTCTGCAGAATGAGATAACGCTCCGAAGAAAGCTGAGATCTTCACTTACATACCCCCTGCTCATGCTTGTTGTGGGGTTATGTGTGACAGTATTCCTGCTTACCTTTGTCGTTCCGAGACTTACAGCCCTTGTAGTGGACTCAGGGGCCGAGCTTCCGTTTGTCACCAGGCTGCTTATCGGCATTTCTGACGCTGTAAGCATATCGCTTCCGTTTGCCGCGGTCGGAGTTCTTTTGGCCATATATCTTATGCGCAGGAAAGGTATAAAAATATCAGCCCCTATGTTCAGGGACATAAAGGAAAATATTGCGTTCGCCATGATATTCACACAGACCGGAACTTTGCTGAAAGCAGGACTGTCGCTTACAGAGGCTCTGAAGCTAACGGAACCGCTCGATCCTGTAAGCGGACGTCTTGCGGCGGTAGCAGACAATATAAAAAAGGGGTACCGCTTCTCTCAAAGCCTGGAAAAAGAAGGTTCTTTTCCGGAAGAAATAATTTCGGTGGTCAGAGTGGGAGAGGGCGGACGGGACTTGTCTGATGGATTGATAAGGCTTGGAAACAGCTGCTGGGATATCGCGCAGACCTCTATGCAGAGGTACGCTACGCTTGCCGAACCACTGATAATACTTGGTATGGGGTTTATAGTGGGTTTTGTTGTGATAGCGGTGCTGCTGCCGGTATTTGACCTATCGACTCTTGCTGTTGGCTGATTTCGGCAAGTGCCAGTATTATTTCCCTGTCAGACGGAAGCTCCCCTATTTTTACAGGGGATAACGCTGCTTCTTTTTCTATTTCATCCATACTGTAATTTGTATAAACAGACCTGATATCGAATACCCTCGATCCAACTCTTTTGTAAAAATTACCGCAGCCCGGCATAATAATATACACATCATTTTTCGGCATACATTTGAAGAAAGCGGCAGTTACCCTGTCCATTTCCTTAAAATCCTGCATAATACAGGAACCTATCTTAAGCATTGACACAGCATATGGGAGTGTCACCCCGGCTCCTGTGCTGTCCCATACTATCCTGTCTTCCTTCAGGCCGGCAAGGGCAAGTTGTTCCAGCCTTTCCGCTTCATATCTCGCAGCGTAATATTCTGAAATTACAATATTGTAAGCAGCCGCTGTACACCTGGCAATATCGGGAGCATTTTCAATAAACACCAGAGGATCTTCCACCTGTGTGTTCGATATTACTGAAAGAAATTTGGGCACTGCCGAACTTTTAAAATAATAGCTGCCCATCTGATATTTTATATTCGCTATCGAGGTTATATTCGAACAGTACCTTTGCATCTCTTCAACAATATCGGGTTTTTTGACCCTTTCGGCCATTACGCCACAGAAAAAGTCAACGAAATCTGAACGGACCATTGCTTTTCCAAGGCTCATTTCGTCCTTATAGCCTGCGCCCACCAGATCTATTATCTTCATTCTGAATTTTTCCGTATCCATAATCAGTCTCAGGCTTCCCAGAAGGCTTTTTGTCAGTTTTTCGCAATCATAAGGGGGGTCCCTGTTAAGAAGGACATACTTGCGCATTTATACCTCTCCCCGTAAAAATTTAGACTTTTCCTGCCTGTTTAATATACGGGGCAGTAATCAAATAATCCATTAAAAGGGTATTTCGAAAAGGTTCAGAAAGACGAGGGAAAGTACCAGATCGCCCATATATTACCTGCAAAATGAAAAAAGACAGAGGGCCATATCGATCCATAACGTTCTTTCATCCATCCCATAACCATGCCGGGAAAAAATACAGAAAGTGAAATGATATGGGGGACGGCGATAAGGTGCAGCGGGGCAAATATCAGGTTTACCGCCGTTACGGCTGCCGCCGGTCCCATTTTTTTACGGAACAGAGGCTGTAGCCATCCCCGGAAGAATAGTTCCTCAGCGACCGCGGCAAAAGATCCGGACAGCGCAAGCTCTGTTACGCGTTTTGCCGGCATTGTTCTCGGCAGATGTTCAAACGGCCATATGGCCGCAATCATCGTAAGACCAAGCAGGGCAAGGATCGTAACGGCTAGAGTTTCCGTACAGATCTTAGCCGGATCAATATCGGAAGAACTTATTCCTGTGCCTCGGATCCCCTGATATAATGTCATCTCGTTCACTTACTGTGTCCGGTCATATTGACCAGCCAGGGTCTCCGTTAAAAAGGGAATCTATATAGTCCTGAAATACAGAGCCTATTTTCGGATGGAGTTTATGAAGGATATCCATAGGGGAGATCCCTTGGCTGTTTTCAGCGCTGAAATCCGTCCCTGCCTGCACAAGCATCTTGAGTATCTCCAGATCCCCAATGACAACGGCGCGCATCGCGACGGTAGTACCGTCGGCATCTTCAATATTTGTATCGGCCCCGTTTCTTAAGAGTTCTTTGATCGCATTCAGCGATTTCTCTATATTCATAATGCCGACATGCAAGGGAGCTTCGTTTCCTTCAGACGCCTTGTCAACATCTGCCCCTCCGTCTGTCAGGTCCCTTATGCTTTCGATATCGCTGTTTAATACGGCTTTTGCCAAAAGCTCAGCCATAATTCCCTGGTCTTTGGATAAAACAGCCGCCTCCAGAAGTTCGAGGTCTTCACGCCTGCGTCTCGCTTCTTCTGCTGCGTACAACCTATGGAACTGTGCGCTGTCTTTTTTATATATTGCATTGAGCATTACATCCTGCATATCTGTGTCTCCTTTTAAATTTAAATGATAATATAATATATCAGTCTGAATATATTTTAAAAGGAGGGCAATAACCCCCCTTGCAAATGTATCTATATTGGAGCAGGATACTATTTTTGCAGCATTTTTAAGATCTTTTCGCAATCCTTGTCCTGTGTTTCGCTGAACATCTCACTCAGCAGGGAGAGCGGGGTATCGCCCGTACTGTTGCCGACGGCTGTATCAGCCCCGGCTTTGATCAGTGTCTCGGCGACCTTGTAATTACCATAGGACACGGCGCGCATAAAGGGTGTTTCCCCTTTTTGATTCCTTATATTAATATCGGCTCCGGCATCAATAAGTATTTTTGCTATAGATGCATTGCCTTCTACGGCGCATGTATGGAGTACAGTATTGCCCTGGGGTCCCTTTTCGTTTATTTTTTTTTGTTTTTTCGATCATCTGCCTGAGTATATTCCTGTCCTTTGTACATACAGCAAGATGTATAGGCTTCCATCCCTCAGGATTTGTAATGTTTATATCAGCTCCGCTTTCCAGGAGTCTTTTAAGTATCGTATCATGTCCGTTCCATATGGCCTGAAAGATCGGGGTCTCTCCGGACATGTCTGTCGTATTGGGATCAGCTCCCCTTTTCAGCAATAAATTTACCATTCTCCCGTCGCCGTTCTCGACTGCTGTGTTTATAGCGGAAGTCTCGCCGAAATAATTCACATCGACTCCCATATCCAGCAGATCCTCAACTTCACCCCGGTAACCGAAAGTTACAGCTTCCAGGAGTAAATTACCTTCCTCTTCGCTTTCATGAATCATTTCTTACTGCTCTTCTGTCAGATCACTCATTAAATTTGTCCTCCCTGTAAAAAGATATGAAAATAAATTACTGTTTCAGTATATTCTGAATCCCTTTATTCCAATTTTCCTATATATCAAAGTCCACAACAGGTCCGGATCGGTAGATGCTGTCTTCCACTGTCAGCCTCTCTTTCATGTATATATATTGCATTATCCTTGCGTAATCCTCTTTGTAATTATTTTTGAGAATATCAAGAACAGTTTTTTTCTGGTATTTGACGGAAAGGTCGGCACCAAGGTCGATAAGAGCGACAACAGCATTGGCAGCTCCCCGCCTTTTAGCCGCAGAGATTATCGGGGTAGCTCCGTGCTTAGTCTTTTTGTTTATATCTGCTCCGGCTTTTGCCAATATTCGTATTGCTTCAGCATTATTTCTGCAGGCAGCCATATGCATCGGGGCCCATCCGGTTTTGTCAGATCTGTTGACATCTGCGCCTGCTTTTATAAGAAGGTTTAATATCCTGTTGCAGTAGTCCGGTCTGAAATCAGTAACCACAGCAAGGAACAGGGGAGTTATATGATTATCGTCGACTATATTTACATCAGCCCCAAGTTTTATGAGAAGTTCTACAGTATCCGGGTATTTCATATGACATGCTGCATGCAATGCTGTCCAGCCTGCTTTTGATTTTTCTCTGGCATTTATCCTGCATCCGCTGTTCGCCAGTAATTCAACTATATCCGAATATCCCTTCCATGCGGCAATATAAAGCAGGGGATCATCTGATCCGCTGCTCCCTTTTACGGAAAATCCCCGATCTATTATTTTCTTTACTGTTGTAATATCGCCTCGGTCGACAGCCATTACCATATCCCGACCCAGCAGTTCGCGTGTTTTTCTGTTCATGCGTTTTGCCATATTGTTTCGTCTCCATTTAAATTAATGGTCCAATAACATTATGTCACAGCAAAAAAGGTTTAAACAAGAGAAACATAAGAGACGGTGTGCATGTCATATTTCGTAGTCGGGAACATGACTGTTGTTGTCTGCGGAGTCCTCGCGCGCTAAGTTCTCTTTCCTGGCTTTAACGGCAGAAACCTGGACCCACTGTCTGTATTTATCGGGATATTGTTCCTTGAGTATGTCAAATGCCGTATCGCCATACTTATTCTTAATATCTGTCTCCGCTCCGGCCTCTACAAGCAATTTCATAAACTCTGTGTTGCCAAAGCCGGCGGCCCATATAAGGGCGGTACGATTCTTGTCGTCCCGGATATTTGGATCGGCCCCGGCCTCAAGCAGCAGTCTGGCTGTATCCGTACGTCCATACTGGCATGCTTCCATAAGGGCGGTATAGCCGTCACGACTCTGTACATTCGGATCTGCTCCGTGCTCAAGGAGCAGTCCGGCTGTATCTGTGCGTCTATCCTGGCATGCATACATAAGTGCGGTGTAGCCGTAATTATTCTGTACGTTCGGATCTGCGCCCTGCTCCAGCATCTTCCTCACTGTTTTCGTGTCTCTGTTGTCTGCTGCTTTAATCATCTGTCTGTTAAGCTCTTCCTGCGTCATATCCATCACTTCCTATATGTCGAAGTCGGGAACGCACCGGCGGCTCCGTCTCGAATCTTCGCGTTTCAGGGTCTGTTGTCTTGATTTTACGACAGTGTTCTGGATAAACCTGTTATATTTGTCGGGATGCTGTTCCTTAAGCTTACTTAGTGCGGTATGGCGAAAAATATTTTCGGCACTGATATCAGCTCCAGCCCTGATAAGCGTTTTCATCATGCCGGTATAGCCGCATGACGCAAGTCTTATCAACGGAGTGGTACCGTAGCTATCGGCAATATTTGGATCGGCTCCGGCTGAAACAAGGGCCTCTACGATAACTTTTTTTACATGCATCCCCATAGCACATGCACAATAGAGGGGAGTCATGTGGGACTGATCCAAAAGATTCACATCAGCTCCAAGCCCGATCGTAAACATAAGCTGTTCCCGGGCGCCCTGTTTGGCATATAAATGAAGAGGAGTTTCGGATGCGAAATTTCTGGGGTTGAGATCTGCGCCAAGATCTGCCAGGAGCCGCGCGGTTTCGAGTTTCATGTTGTTTATGGCAAGATACAAAGGAGGCAAATGCATGTAATTATTGCCGTCGTTTATATCGGCACCTGCCGCCGCCAAAAGCCGCACTGCCTCCGTACGGCCGCGCCATGCCGCGTCATTGATAAGGCTCATCCTAAGGGAGTTATTATTGTTGTTAAGCAGATATCGTGATGCGTTAGGGTCTGCCCCCCTTTTCAGAAGAGCCTTTATCATCTTGGTATTATCATCAATTATTGCCTCAAACAGTCTAAAATCAAGTTGTTCCTGTTTTGTTTTCAATATAAACACTTCCTATATATCGAAGTCAGGCGTATTAAGACCGGAGTTCCCGAAGTCCTCTTCTTTAAGACGTCTCCGCCGGTATCTTATGTCGGATATAATATTTTTAAGTTCAGTATCGACCTGTCCCCGTGTATAGCAAAACAGATCAAACAGACCCTCACCCGCACTGTTTTTTGCGTCAGGATCCGCACCCAGTTTTACAAGACTGATCACCGTATCTCTGTCCATGTAACTTGCTGCCTTTAAAAGTCCCGTATTTCCATTTGAGTCTCTTGTATCTATATCCATTCCGAGATCGAGAAATATTTTTAATATATCTATAAATCCATTGGACGCGGCTATGTATACCACATTGATGTTGGCATCAGCGACTGCATGGGGGTCGGAACCAAGCTCCAAAAGCAGCCTGACCATATTGATATCATTATGTCTGACTGCATACATGATCGGGGTCCAGTTATCACAGTCCTTTGCCTCAATATCCCCCCCCGCCTCAACGATCGCCCTTACTGTTTCAAGACTTCCTCCTGTGACGGCGGCAGCCATCACATAGTGTTTACAGTCTTTTCCCGGATTGCGTACATCTGCGCCTGCGTTCAGAAGAAGACATGCTGATTTATAGTCTCCGCTGAAGGCGGCGCAGGAAAGGGGGGTAAAACCGTTGCTGTCATGTATATTGATATCAGCGCCAAGTTCGATCAGCAG
>Ga0079064_1026590_pt1 | contig 9495 bp, 9 predicted proteins | sample ADurb_Gel_03_Slu_FD_73456 | JGI IMG/M metagenome (GOLD analysis project Ga0079064, IMG submission 73456) | Active sludge microbial communities from Illinois, USA, of municipal wastewater-treating anaerobic digesters - ADurb_Gel_03_SludgeMetaT... | ecosystem: Engineered > Bioreactor > Anaerobic >... | reverse complement strand
ATTTTGTTGTCAAAATAATTGGAGGAATAATTTATGAAGAAAGTCTTTATTGTCGCAGCAAAACGTACTGCTGTAGGCTCTTTTTTAGGGAGCCTCAAAAATGTTCATCCCGCTGATTTAGGGGCGGCTTTAGTGAAAGATGTCCTTGGATCAACAAAACTAACCGGTAAAGAAATCGACGAGGTTATCTTCGGTAATATCTTAAGTGCTGGTCTTGGTCAAGGGATTGCCCGTCAAATCGCGATTAAGGGCGGAATCGACCAAAGCGTTCCCGCTTACAGTCTAAACATGATCTGTGGCAGTGGGATGAAAGCGGTCCTTAATGCCTACACTAGTATTGGCGCTGGTGTCAACCATTTAGTGCTGGCTGGTGGTGTTGAAAGTATGAGTCGCGCACCATTTTTATTAAATGAAAATGTCCGCGGCGGCATGAAAATGGGTGATGTTGTCGCTCGTGACCACATGCTAGTCGATGCTTTAAGCGATGCTTTCAATAACGTCCACATGGGTATAACTGCGGAAAACATTGCGGAAAAATATCAAATTACCCGTGAAGAACAAGATGCTTTTGCCCTTGATTCACAACTAAAAGCAATTAAAGCTGTTGACGCTGGTCGCTTTGATGATGAAGTAGTCCCCTTAACAGTTAAAGTCGGGCGCGAAGAAGTAGTTTTCGCGCGTGACGAATATCCAAATCGAACTACAAATTTAGAAAAATTAGCCAAATTACGTCCTGCCTTTAAGAAAGATGGGTCAGTTACCGCTGGCAATAGCAGTGGTATTAATGATGGTGCGAGCTTGCTTTTACTTGCTAGTGAAGAAGCGGTTGCTAAATATAAATTAACCCCACTTGCCGAAGTCGTTAGTGTCGGTCAAGCTGGTGTTGATCCACTTTACATGGGTTTAGGTCCAGTTCCCGCCATTAAAAAGGCGTTAGAAAACGGTAAGCTTAAACTTAAAGATATGGATTTAATCGAATTAAATGAAGCATTCGCATCCCAAAGTCTTGGTGTGTTAAAAGAATTAAGTGCTGCTCATAATGAAAGTGTCGAAAGCATTTTAAAACGGACCAACGTCAATGGTGGCGCGATTGCCTTAGGCCACGCTGTTGGTAATAGTGGTTCGCGGATTATCGTTTCGCTCATTTATGAAATGGCGAAACAAAAAGCTAAACTCGGGCTTGCTAGTCTCTGTATTGGCGGCGGAATGGGAACGGCGATTGTCTTAAAAAGAGTATAAATAATATATAAAAAAATTATATAATAAATTATAAAGGAGAACATATTTATGGGAAGATTAAAAGGAAAAGTTGCCCTCATTACTGGTGGGGCTAAAGGACTTGGCCAAGTTATGGCCGAAGCGTTCGCCAAAGAAGGCGCAATAGTTTATGCAGCAGATATGGCACCACTTGCCTACACTGCCAAAAACGTGACGGGTGTTATTCTTAACGTCACCGACGTCGAAATGGTTAAAAAAGTCGTCGCTGACATTAAAGAGAAACACGGCAAAATTGACGTTTTAGTGAATAATGCAGGGATTACCGCGGATAAACTCACTGTCCGCATGGATGATGCAATGTGGGACCGCGTTATCGCTGTTAACTTAAAAGGCGTCTTTAACCTCACCCGTGAAGTTGGGCCATTAATGGAACAAACAGGTGGTGGTTCAATTATTAACATTTCTTCCGTCGTTGGTATTTACGGAAATATTGGCCAAGCAAATTATGCGGCCACTAAAGCTGGTGTAATTGGGATGACTAAAACATGGGCGAAAGAATTTGCTCGTAAAGGTGTACCCGTTCGTTGTAACGCGATTGCGCCTGGCTATATGATGACGGACATTTTAAAAACCGTTCCGCAAGATTTACTCGATAGTTTTGCGAAACTTACGATGCTTGGTCGTTTAGGCCAACCAGAAGAAATTGCTGGACCAGCCATATTCTTAGCGAGTGACGAATCAAGTTATGTAACTGGTACCGTCTTAGAAGTAAATGGTGGGATGCGGTTATAATGGCTAAAAAAGACGTCGTTGGCATCGTTGGCACTGGTGTTTATTTCCCCCCAAAAATGATGACCGCTAAAGAAATTGCCGATGCCACTAATGGTGTGTGGACAGAGGAAAACGTCATCTTAAAATTAGGGATTAAACAAAAACCAGTTCCTGCAGATGGATTGAAACACGGTACGCAAGAAATGGGCGCACTCGCCGCTTTAGACTTGCTTAAAAATACGGGCTTTGATCCTAAAAAAATTGATGTAATTTTATGTATCGGTGAAGAGTGGAAGGAATATCCACTTACGACAAGTGCGCTTTATATCCAAGATCGCATTGGTGCGGATAATGCCTGGGGTATTGACGTCGCTAATCGTTGTTGTACAACAGTGACGGCGATGAAAATGGCAAAAGATATGCTTTTAGCGGATGACGAAATTAATACGGTGTTAGTCGTCGGCGGTTATCGTAATGTTGATTTTGTCGATTACAGTGATCGTAATATGAGTATGATGTATAACTTAGGAGCGGGTGGTGGTGCAATTCTTCTAAAGAAAAACCATCATTCAAACTTACTTCTTGGTTCGCATATTATTAGTGATGGTAGTTTAGCACGCAGTGCTGGCGTCGAAATTGGTGGCACCGCGAATCCATTCACAAAAGAGAATTTAGAAGAAGGGTTAAAATCATTACGATTAATGGACCCCGTGCGGATGAAAGACCGTTTAAATGCGGTGTCAATGCCAAATTGGTACAAATGTATCGATGAATCATTACGCAAATCAAACTTAACACGTAAAGATATTGGTTTCTTGGCGATTCTCCATATGAAACGGAGTGGCCACTATGCGATGCTCGAAGAACTAGGATTACGCGAAGACCAAAGCATTTATTTAGAAGATTATGGCCATATTGGACAAATTGATCAAATTCTTTCCTTACACTTAGCCTTACAAACTGGGCAAGTAAAAGAAGGAACAGTCATTTCCATGATTGCCGCTGGCATTGGTTATGTGTGGGCGGCAAACATCATTAGATGGGGAAGGGCATCGTGAGTCTATACACTATTTTACAAACATTAGTAAGTAGCATTATGCAGGCATCGGTTTTATCCTTGTCTGCTTTTGCCATTATGCTAATTTTTAAGACATCAAACACAACGAACTTTGCCCAAGGGATGATTAGTGCTTTTGGTGCGTATGTGGCCGCTGTCTTTTTCTCCGACCTTAGTCAAAATCTTATTCTCTCGATTATCATTGGCATTGTTGCGGCCTTTGTCTTTGGGCTATTGATTGATGTTGTGATTATTCGTAATTCAAAGAATATTACTCCAGTCGGAAAACAGATGATTACGATGGGGCTTGCCCTGTTGTTAATTGGGCTTATTCCGATGACTTTACAAAAAAATACACCGTCATTAGCAGTGCTTGTTGAAGGTAATATTTCGTTCCGCTTTTTAGGAGAAACATTAGTCGTCACAAAGCATGCGCTCATTACATTTTGTATGTCAACAGTGATTATTGTCTTGCTTTTCTTAGCGCTTAAATTTACAAAATGGGGGTTAAGTGTCCGTGCGGTCGCTAATAACGAAATGGTCGCGGGCATGATGGGCATTAATACACGGTGGACAACCGCCTTTACGTGGGCACTAGCGGGTGGACTTGGGGCACTTGCCGCAAGTTTATATGGACCGCTTGCGGGGATGGCGACGAGTGTTGGCTATATGACACCAATTCAAATTCAAGGCTTTATGGCGGCGATTTTAGGTGGCTTTAGTTTATTCTCGGGACCAATTGTCGGTGCTTTACTTTTAGTCTTCGTTGGTAACCTTTTTGGGTTAGGGGGCGAAGCAATGTCGTTATACAAGGAATTAATCGTCTACGGCATTATTTTCCTTATTATTTTAATTAAGCCACTTGGACTCTTTGGCAAGAAAGTGATTAAAAAGGTATAGGTTATGAAAAAGACACGTAATTTATATCAATATATTGGCTTTATCGTCTTTGGTGTTGCTTTAATTTTAATCCAAGTATTGTCAGGGGCACGAATTATTAGTACTTCGGTTACAAGAGGATTTGGCTCATATATGATTCACGTCATTATTGTCCTTGGTTATTTCTTGTTACTAGGTTATGCCGGGCTAGCTTCGCTTGGGACAGCAGGCTTTGTTGGCCTAGGGACATATATTACTGGTTACTTATTACTGCATACACCCTTACCGCCGCTACTCATTTTACTTATTACGATGTTAGTCGGTGTGATTTTAGGGTTTGTAGTCGGCTTTATATCGCTTCGCATTGAGGGGATGTATTTAGCGATTATTACACTTGCGCTTTCCGAGATGCTTAGTGTCCTATTTAAAAATGCGATTGGCTTTACGGGGGGCACAAGTGGACTTAATACATATGGTGCTAAACCCAAGTTATTTGGTTTAATCTTACTTGACCGCACGAACACTTTTTACTTTATCGCTGTCGTCGTTGTTATTTTACTCGTGTTAACGTATAACTTAACGAAAAGTCCTGTGGGACGGGCGATGCTGTCAATGAAAAATAGTGAAAGTGCAGCACAAACAATGGGCGTAAGTTCATTAAAATATCGTCTTTTTGCTTTCATCGTTAGTAGTGTATTTGCGATGATCGCGGGGTTTCTTTATATGCTTTATTATCGCTATAGTGAACCGACGAAATGGACGATCAACTTATCACTTAACGTCCTTGCCTCCGTTGTTATCGGTGGCACAGGCTCAATTTGGGGGATTTTAATTGGTACTTATTTTGTCTTTAGTCTTAATGACACATTACTTACTAACTTTACTTTCTTCCAACAAAATCCGAATGCGTTTATTTTTCTCACGGGGACACTCATGATTTTAGTTGTGATGTTCTATCCTGGCGGGATTAGCCAACTTATCTTTACGATTAAGTATAAAGGTAAAATCCTGTTAGGGAAATTAGCCAAAATGCGCGCCGAAAAGAAAGAGGCGCTCGCGAGTCAAGCGGCCGTAGCGGAAGTTGCTCTTTCGCCAAGTGAAACGGACCAAAAAATGAAGGAAGGAGATGAGCATGATGGAAAAAGTGCAAAATAGTGTTGCTACTGAACATACCACTAGTGATGACGTCATTCTCTCTTTACGGAATTTAACAATGCGTTTTGGCGGTTTGACGGCGGTTAGCGATTTAACGTTTGATGTTAAACGTGGCGAAATCTTTGGGCTTATTGGTCCAAATGGTGCGGGTAAGACGACAGCTTTTAACTGTATTACCCAATTTTATAAAGCGACGGAAGGTGATGTTTACTTTTATCCGAAAGATAAAGCGGAAGTACACCTCAATAAAGTCGCCGTCCACGATGTGATAAAACACGGCATTATTCGTACATTCCAAAACGTTGAACTCGTGTGGGAACTTACCGTGCTTGAAAACTTAATGGTGACATACACGACTAAATATAAGAGTATTATTGTTGGTTCCTTGTTCCATATGCCATGGCAAAAGAAAGAAGATGCTATTGTTCGCGATAAAGCGTTAAACATCCTTGCCTTTTTAGGGTTATATCATTATAAAGATATTTCCCCATATGGCTTACCCTATGGAATCAAGAAAAAAATTGAATTAGCACGTGCGCTGATGATTAATCCGGAACTTATCATTCTTGATGAACCAGCAGCGGGGCTTAATGAACGTGAAACCGAAGAACTTGCCGAAACAATTCGGATGATTCGCGATATGTATAATACGACGATCTTTTTAGTCGAACACGATATGCCGCTTGTGATGGGCATTAGTGACCGTGTCGCGGCGATTAACTTTGGTAAATTAATTGGGATTGGCACCCCACAGGAAGTACAAAATATGCAAGCGGTCCGCGAAGCCTATTTAGGGAGTGAATAATATGGCATTACTAGAAGTTAATAATTTAGTTGTTAAATACGGACCAATTACCGCGGTGAAAGGCGTTAGTTTAAAAGTTGAAAAAGGGCAAATTGTTGCCATTTTAGGGGCAAATGGTGCTGGTAAATCAACAATTATTCGCACGATCTGCGGTGTTAACAAAGTGGCGGAAGGGACGATTATGCTTGAGGGCAAAAATATCGCTAATCAAGCGCCTTATACGGTAAATAAACATGGGGTATTAACATCCCCTGAGGGCCGTCTTCTTTTCCGCGATCTGACCGTTGAAGAAAATCTGATGACGGGGGCCTATTCTTTAAAAGGCTACAAAGTTTTGGAAGAAAAAACGCAAAATGTCGAAAATTTACCAAAAGAAGCAACTAAAACTGATGCGGGAGATGGTATAATTAAAGTATGGCGGAAAATAAGTCGTGCCGAGCGTGTTAAAGAAAACTTAGCTCGTGTCTATAGTTATTTTCCTATTCTCAAAGAACGGAATAAACAAAAAGCTTCAACCCTTTCGGGTGGAGAACAACAAATGTTAGCGATTGGGCGTGCGCTAATGGGCGCTCCTAAACTCTTATTATTGGATGAGCCATCGCTTGGGCTTGCTCCTCTTATCATCAAAGATATCTTTGATATCATTAAAGCGATTGCCCGCGAGGGCACTACCGTCTTAATCGTCGAGCAAAATGCTTTCCAAACGCTGAAAATTGCTGACTATGCCTATTTAATGGAGTTAGGCACGGTCAAAGCTGAAGGTAAGCCGGAAGTATTGCTCGCTGATAGTAATCTCATAGCTGCCTATTTAGGCGGACAAAAATAAAAGAAGGAGGAAAAATATGAGAAAATTACGTTTACTCACTGGAACACTTCTTGCTCTTGGAGCCATGCTTATTACAAGTTGTAATCAAGGCCCAGCCCAAGAAGTTGCCCAAGGTGTCACCGAAACCACCGTTAAAGTCGGTAACGCTGCCACTGTAAGTGGTGGATTCGCTGTCGTTGGTATCCCATTTAACGCTGGGATTAAAGCACGTCTTGCCCACGAAAACAAAACCAAAGTTGGAGGCCGGACCATTGAATTTGTCACTTATGATGATGGTGGTTTAGCGGCTCAAGGACAACAACAAATCGAACGCTTAGTCGAAGACGACGAAGTATTCGCAATTGTTGGCCACTTTGGCACATGGACTGTTGGTCAAACACTACCTTATCTCCGCGATAAAGGCATCCCAATGGTTTATGCAGCGACAGGTATTAACCAACTGTTCTTTGAAAAATCAGTTGGTAACCCCATCTTTGCGGTTCAACCAATTTACCGGACCGAAGGACGGATCCTTGTTGCCCGTGTCTTAAAAGAAACAGAACTGTTTGGCACGGTTGACAAATTAGGTGTTATTTATACAACTGAAGACGCTGGCTATTCCATTAAAGTCGGTGTTGATGAACAATTAAAAGCGATGAACAAACAAGACATCGCCGTTGTCCAAGCTGTTACTCCTGGTGGTGACTTTAGTGCGGCTGCGACCGCAATGAAAGATGCGGGCGTTAAAGCAATCATCGTTGCTACTAACCAAGTTCATTTTGGTGGAATTGCTTCCGCTGTTAGTGCAATCGACTTAAAAGTTCCACTTTTAACATCTTACGTTAGCGCTGCGACTTCCTATATTCCAGAAGCAGTTGTTAACAATGGTGTTGATGTCTACACGAACGCATGGATTGACTTAACAACCGAAGAAGGCGCAGCTGGGTTCCAAGTCTTTAGTGACCAAGTTAACACCGCTAAAGAAGAAGGCGTCCTTGATGACACTGAATTTCTCTATGCACTGCACCCAGCCACGAATGCTTTTGCCATCGCGGGTTACGTTGCCGCTGATATTTTCATCACCGGACTTAAACGTGTTGAAGATGCTAAAAAAGTCTTAAATTGGGACAATTACGTTGCTGAACTTGAAAATGGCGCTGTTGAATTCCCAATGGGTGGACCAGTCGACTTTACCGAAGGTAAGCGTCATGGTTTAGACCAACTCGCACTCCTTAAAGCTGACCATGTTGACGGCGCCTTTACTTTAACCGTGGCTCGTCCAATCGAATCACTCGATCAAATTCTTGCGAAATAAGAGAATAATTTAGTACCCTCATAATGGAGGGGGAGATTGTTCTCTCCCCCTCTTTCAATAGTGATGACATTTCTGCCTAGAAAGGAGAGAAATTATTCAGTCATCAAACTAGGCTTAACTGAATAATACGTACATATATGGACTATAGAAAGAAAATAATAAGTGTTGAACAAGCACTTAAACTTGTTAAAAGCGGCGACCACATTTTTAGTGGAATGATGGCTGCTGAAGGTCGGCTCTTTCTTTCGCGACTACATGAATTACCAAAAAACATTAAAGATATTAAGGTTACTAACTGTTTACCGATGCTAGACGCAAAGTTTTTCACCGAAAAAGAATATGCTCACCGCTTTACAATCGAAAGTTGGTTTTTAAGTGGCGCGTTACGCAAAGCAATGGCTAATGGCAATATTCGTTATATTCCTAACCATCTCCATTTAGCCGCTTATGATCGCTTAACGCACGTTAAACCTGATATTTATATTGGGGTTGTCACCCCACCTGATAAAAACGGATTTATGTCTCTATCGCTGAGTAATGTTTATGAAAAAAGAATGCTCCAAGCTGCAAAAATGGTAATTTTAGAAATTAACCCGCATTTCCCACGGACACATGGTGATGTCGAAGTCCATGTTAATGATGTTGATTATTTAATTGAAGTCGATTATCCAGTGCCAGAATTACCTGATGGTGAATTAACCGAAAAAGATATCATCATCGGTAATTTAATTGCCGAACGGATTAACGACGGTGATTGTCTACAACTTGGGATTGGCGGCATACCTAACGCTGTTGCGGCGGCTTTAGTAAATAAAAAAGATTTAGGCGTCCATACTGAAATGCTCACAACTGGCTTTGTAAAACTATATAAAGCAGGAGCTATCACTGGGAAATATAAAAAGATTCATCCTGGAAAAATGGTGGCGGCTTTTGCGTTAGGAACCAAAGAATTATATGATTTTATTGATGATAATCCCGCTGTTGAGATTCGTGATGGTCACTACGTGAATGATCCATATGTAATTGGGCAAAACGATAATCAAGTGAGCATTAATTCCACAATTGAAATTGACTTAACGGGCCAATGTTGTAGTGAAGCAATTGGGACGCGTCAATTCAGTGGCACGGGTGGCCAAGTTGACACCGCTGTCGGGGCGCAAAATAGTAAAGGCGGCCGCAGTTTTATCGCCCTTTATAGCACCGCGCTTGTCCGTAACAAAGAAACAGGTGAACGCGAAGAAATAAGCAAGATTGTGCCAATCTTAAAACCAGGTGCGCCTGTGACCTTAAGTCGTAATGATGTTGATTACGTTGTAACAGAATACGGTGTTGTGCGTTTAACTGGGACAACAATTGCCGAACGTGTCGAACGTTTAATTAGCATCGCGCACCCTAAATTCCGTGACGAGCTTATGGCGGAAGCTATAAAATATGGCTTACACCCAGGAGTAAAATAATGGCGATATTTAAATTTAAAAATTATGACTTTT
>Ga0079064_1071215_pt1 | contig 9550 bp, 5 predicted proteins | sample ADurb_Gel_03_Slu_FD_73456 | JGI IMG/M metagenome (GOLD analysis project Ga0079064, IMG submission 73456) | Active sludge microbial communities from Illinois, USA, of municipal wastewater-treating anaerobic digesters - ADurb_Gel_03_SludgeMetaT... | ecosystem: Engineered > Bioreactor > Anaerobic >... | reverse complement strand
CTTTCGCCATCACACAAGCGACGACGAGGCAGCACTGGAATCTAGGCACAGCGCCCGTCTTACGGGGACATTTCATCGGGGATGAGATGCCTGCTCTCGTATCGCCTGCACACAAGCTATTCATGCCGCACTCACTTAATAACTGTATGAGGTGTGTCGCACTCATGCCGAAGACTTCGCATGGCGCAAAGCGCCCCTTGATTAGTAGACTGATATCAATAGGAGCTTAATCGGCTACAGGGCACCCAAGCATCTCCGAGCGCAGTTCTTATTTTAACATTCCCTCTGTCTGACGCCTAAGAACAGGCTTCAGATTTCAGTAGCTTCATGTTTTCCGTTCCTGTGGCAAAGCTTATACAGGCTCGTTTCCCCGCTGTCGACGCCCTATCCTAAGCCGCGGGACTCAAAGGTAGGACGTAGCAGACTAAGCTGCTAAAGCTAAATTATCGTTAGCGTTTATATTTAAATTCCCAGTTTTTTAACGCAGGCCCAGGAGACCTTCGGCTCGCTTCTTGAACACAGCATACCCCCGTCGAAACCAAGTGGGCGGTCCCAACCGTATTTGTCGGCAAAAGCCTTGGCGGGCGGAAGCACGTTTTTGCCGCTTCCGAGAGGAAAACTCATCTTGTAATGCCGGTCCATGGCCTGGCGGCTCTGCAAAAACTGGTAGCGGGCTATAATGGAAGCGGCAGCCACGGCGGGATCGGCCTCGGCTTTGGGACGCTCTTCCACGGGAATGCCGATTTCCTTGTTTTTCAGGTACTTGCTTACCTTTTTATGCAGGCTGAACTGGTCCACCAGCACACCCTGCACCAGAGGTATCCGTCCCAGCAATTCCATGATCGCGGTGCCGTGCTGCCAAGCCAGGAGGTCGTTCAGGTTCTCCCCGCGGCTCTGCCTGTCGGCCATTATCTCGTTGTAGCGCAGCGGCTTGATGACGATGCAGGCGATCCGTTCCGGGAAGCGCGAGTAGAGGTTGTGAGCGATGTCCCTGACCTGGATATCGGTGAGTTTCTTGGAATCCAAAACGCCCAGGGAGCGGACCTCATCAACTTTTTCGGCATCCAGGGCGAAAGCCGCCACCACCAGAGCCCCGAAATAATCGCCCTTGCCGCATTCATCAGATCCAATCCAGCGTTCCCAGGTGTGAAAATCGCCCACCGGCCCGGCTTCAGCAGCATTCAGAAGCTTGGCCAGGTCAGCTTTCAGGCGGTTGGGCTTGCCCGCCAGGACTTGGCTTATTCCCTTTTTCAGCGACCAGTAGAGATTCAGGGTGGCGGTTTCGGCGTCGCGCTCCAGCCGCAACTGCAGCCCGTATTGAAGCTCCCTTTGGCTGGAAACGCTGATCCCATGCCGGGCAAGTTCCGGTAAAAGCTGGGCGAGAGCTGATTCTATGTGTTTGTCCATCTGTGTTCCATATCGTCTTTTACGGCCAGCTTTCCCGGTGGCGGCTATCTGTCAAACGGAAAATAAAATTTGTGCTTGACAGAATTCAGCTTATCTTAGTTTTAGCACTCAGTTGCTGAGACTGCTAAATTAATATCCACAGATTAAACCATATGGAGGTATAAATCAATGGCAAAACAAATGCTATATTCACACGAAGCCCGCACTTCCCTGAAGAAGGGAGTTGACCAGCTCGCCGACGCCGTGAAGGTGACCCTTGGTCCGCGCGGCAGAAACGTTGTCCTGGACAAGAAATACGGTTCCCCCACCATCACCAACGACGGCGTGACCATCGCCAAGGAAATCGAGCTTGAGGGCGAATTTGAGAACATGGGCGCCCAGCTCTGCAAAGAAGTGGCGGAAAAGACCCATGATAACGCCGGAGACGGCACCACCACAGCCACCCTGCTGGCCCAGGCCATCATCGAGGAAGGCCTGAAGCACGTGACCGCCGGAGTAAATCCGATGTATCTGAAACGCGGTCTGGAAAAGGCCACCAAGGTTGTGGTCGATAAAATCCACGAGTATTCCAAAGAGATCAAGAGCAATGAAGAGATCGCCCAGATCGCTTCCATCTCTGCCAACAACGATCCCGAAATCGGCAAACTGATCGCCGAAGCAATGGAATCCGTGGGCAAGGAAGGCATCATCAACATCGAGGAAGCCAAATCCATTGACACCGGTCTGGAAAAAGTGGAAGGCATGCAGTTTGACCGCGGCTACCTTTCCCCCTATTTTGTAACCAATGCCGACAAGATGATCGCCGAGCTCGAGGATCCCTTCATCCTCGTCCACGACAAGAAGATAAGCGTCCTCAAAGACCTGTTGCCCATCCTGCAGGAAGTTTCCCAGCAGGGACGCCCCATGCTGATCATCGCCGAAGACATCGAAGGCGAAGCCCTGGCCACCCTTGTGGTTAACAAGCTCCGCGGTGTACTCAACGTGGTGGCAGTGAAAGCCCCCGGTTTTGGCGACCGCCGCAAAGCCATGCTGGAAGACATCGCCGTCCTCACCGGAGCCACCGTGATTTCCGAAGAAATGGGACGCCGCCTCGACAGCGCCACGATGACCGACCTTGGCCGCGCCAAGAAAATCATCGTGGAAAAAGAGAACACCACCATCCGCGAAGGCGCCGGCAGCGATGAAGCCGTTTCCGCCCGCGTGAAGCAGATCAAGGCCCAAATCGAGGAAACCACCTCCGATTACGACAGGGAAAAGCTTCAGGAACGCCTGGCCAAGCTTTCCAGCGGCGTTGCCGTGATCCGCATCGGTGCCGCCACCGAAACCGAAATGAAGGAAAAGAAAGCCCGCGTGGATGACGCTTTGCACGCCACCCGCGCCGCGGTTGAGGAAGGCATCGTGCCCGGCGGCGGAGTCACCCTGATCCAGGCTGCCAAAGCCCTCAAGACGATGAAAGACCTCGACAGCGAGGAAAAGATGGCCGTTGAAATCCTGATGAAAGCCCTGGAACGCCCCGCCTACCAGATTGCCGCGAACGCTGGCGAGGAAGGCGCTGTGGTCGTGGAAAAACTGAAAGGATACAAGGAAATCCATATGGGCTACAACGCCGCCAACGGCAAGTTTGAGGACCTGATCAAGGCCGGCATCATTGATCCCGCCAAGGTTGTGCGTTCCGCGGTGCAAAACGCCGCCTCCATAGCGGCCCTGATGCTCACCACCGAGTGCATCATCACCGACATCAAGGAACCCGAACCACCCGCCCCAATGCCCAATCCCGGCATGGGTGGAGGAATGTACTAAACAACTCCAATACCATCCATATAAGGCCTCTCCCGAAAATGGGGGAGGCTTTTTTCATGTGTTAAAAGGCAGGCTGGTTGAAAAGGCGGTTCTCTATCAAATCAAGTTGGTTCTGTCGCCCTCCGGACTGATTCCTGGATGCGGTCTATGGGAACCGCTTCTGCCCCACCTTAACGCCCTTCCCTTCAGCTCCCATCCGCCTCTCGCGTAATGGCCGCATCCGGTGCGGGGATTATACGGGAGGCTATCCAATGGCGGATGATAAAGGCTTCAGGACGGACCGGTTGCCTGCTGGGTTTTTTCCAATGGCAGGCAGGGCGGAGATAGCGGATTGCGCCCCAACACTGCAACTGTTTCCTCTTCAGACGGCCTTGATCAGCTCCGCCAGCACCTTGACTTTGGAGGTTTCTAACACCATATCCTCTTGTAAGGAATGGTGTTACTTCAGTACTTGCTGATTTTCTTGAAGGCTGTTTCCAGCCCCTCGGCGCGCAGCCTGAGCAGATAGATTCCGGCGGGAACCTGGGTTCCTGAATGGTCCTTCCCGTCCCAGGTCAAGCTGTGTTTGCCGGGTCCGTAAGATGCGCTGGATAAATCGCGTAGCTTCTGTCCCCGGAGGTTGTAAACGGCCAGTTCGGCTTGGGCAGGGGATTTGAGCTCAAAACTGATCTCCACGCTGCCGGAAAAGGGATTGGGACTGGCGGAAAGCTGGATTTCCGGAGGTTTGGGCAGTTCTTCCCCGTTGGCACCGGTGGTGAGGGTGTAGGCATAGATGGCGATGTTGTCCTGCCCGAAGAGATAAAGATACTCATCGTCCCAGGCGATATTGACGGAATATGAGTATTGAGGCAGGAACAGGTCCTCTGTCTGAAATCCCGTTAACGGAACTGTCGTGTCGTAGAAACTTACTCCGTCAGGCCGGCCCACGCAGACGTAATCGTGGAAGGCAAATGCCCTGATGTCGCTTGCCACTTCAAAGGTTGATAATTCGTTGTGGAATATGCAGGTTGGGCCAGAATAGTCACGGATATACAAGTAGTTTCCCGCGTCCAGCATTGCCCATAACCCAGGGATGAATCCCTCCCTCACCACAGGCGCTTGGGGTGTGTTTTGCTCAAAACCGTTAGTGGCATAGAGGTCATACCGGTCTGGCGAAGAGGGGGAAACGCTGGCCTGATAGAGAATCCCGCGAATAAAAACCGGATCACGGAGAACCACGGGATTGGGATGGCTGAACAGCAGGCTGGCCTGGCCGCCGGAAATTTGGTATTTGCTGACGGACAGGCCATCAGCAGCCAGGCAGTAGAAATGCTCCTGCTCGCGGGGGTTGAAGAATATCCTGCTTTGTAGGCTGTAGGGCTGTGACCACACCAGTTGCGGGTTTTGGAGGTCGCTGATGTCGTATATGGCTTCGGTTGTCAATGTACCGTAGCTGCCCGCAGGGGTCATCCAAGCCAGCAGGTAATTGCCGTTCACCAGCGCGTAAACCGTCCTGTCGGGAAACACGGAGAAGGCGTATTGTGGAGATTCGGGCTGGGAGATGTCAAAGCAGGCTATGCCGCGGAAACAGACCGGCTGCAGGATGTAGTTGCCGTATTTACAGCCGAAGCTACTATACATGGGCAGGTCGTAACATTCACCGGCAAAGACCACGGTGCCGGAGTCTGTCACCTTCAAGCAGAGGCAGCCATAAAAGGTGCAACTGTGAAAGAGAAAGTCGCCGCAGGCCAGCAACCTCTCCATGGCGGGATATTCTTCCAGGCCTGGCGGGTAGGGGTCGCTGGAGACCAGCAGGGGCTGGCTAAGGTTCGATATGTCATAGACATACAGCCGGGACATGTCTGTTTCATAGTCTCCGAACACCAGATAGCCATTGCAGATCACGCCGTTGGAGTCATAACCGCCCTCGATGAACGACATCTGCTGCCAGTTCAGGATATCCGTGAGCTGGAAGATGTACATCCCCGAGCCGCATTGGCTGCCAACCACGGAAGGGCCCAGATCGGCAAAGCGGGGAAAGGTGTTCACAGGGTAATGCGGCAAAGTGACGGTTCCCAGAGCGGTTAAACCAGTGGCCGGGTCCACGCTGAAGAGATGAAAGGGCGCGGAATTGTAAGGCCGGGTTATTACATATCCGTCCGCGATCGTTTCAAAATGGTAATGCCCCGGATAGCTGTGAGTGATGCTGAGAGTTTGTGGATCGATGCAGACCAGTTCCTGCAGGAAACCTCCGCTTTGAGTGGAGGCCAGCAGCACTCCGTTGGCCAGGTGCATACTCCTGTAACTCAAGCCGGCGGTTCCAGCGGTTATGCTTCCGGCTGGCTGGGGATGGTGGGGGTCGGAAATGTCGATCCGGAATAGCACTTCAGCATCCGGGCCCACTGCGTTGCCAGAGCCAAAGAACACAGACAGGAAGAGATAATCCTGCCAGGCCACCATTTCGTGGGTCATGCCCGGCACGCCGTAATTGGCAATTTCCGTGAAGGTGTTCGCGGTGCTGTCCCAAACACAGACCTGGAACCCGTAACTGTTTGGAATGTAAACGTAAGGATACTGGATAACGGGCTGGCGGGCATAACTCATGTCGTGGGTGGCAAAGGCGAAGCGCGAAACCTCCTGTAACTGCAGTTCCTTCTTCTGAGCCTCGCCCCGGCCGACCCACAAAAGCAGCGTCAGCAACAGCGCCACGCCGAACCAGAGACTGTGCTTTGCTCTGTGTTTCATGATGTTCTGTAGTCTGCCTTGTATATTGGCGATCCTTCTACTCCTCGACCAGCACATCCCCGTAGGAGTAGTGGCCATCGTGGAACCAGACGAAAACGCGGTAGAGGCCTGGCTCAAAATTGTGCACATCCAGGTAATGATTGTGGCATCCTGCACCCAGTATATCCTTTTTGCGCACCGTGTACTGGCTGTCGAGCAGCAGAATGGTCGCGCCGCTTTCGAATTTCACGTCCAGGGGCAGGTAAAAGTAGTTCCGGCAGGGATTCGGATAGGCAGGAGCGATCCTGTTTACAGCCGGGGGCGTTGTAACTGAGCACGGACCGTAAATGTAAGAGTCTGCTCCGTCAAAGACCCTCTCCAGCCAGTAATAATAGGTGTGGCCGGGGGACACGTTCACGTCGGTATAGCTGTAATCGTGCTGCTCGCTGGTGTTGGTGGCGGGGATGAGTTCCGGATTGATAACCTGGGCGTTGGCAAAATCGTTCGTATCAGAGCGGTGGAGACGGAATCCCAGCATGTTCGTTTCCGAATAAGTTATCCATCTCAGAAGAACATGGCCCTGCTCATCCAGGATGACGATGAAGGGATCCCAGGGCGGGGGTATGATAATCGGGTTACCGTGGAAAACATAGCTGTAGGTATTGGTTTCCGGGGCGAAGCTGACCTCCGGCTCCACCAAAAGGAACTCATAATCCGGATGCGACACCAGGAAGCTGTCCTCCAAAGCCGGGTCGTAGGCACCCTGATAGCTGAAGCTGTGAGGTGTGAAAAACCCGGTGTCTTTGCCGTTATAATAGATGGCGGCGTTCAGCTCCACGGAGCCATTGTATTCACAAAACGCCCGGACCAGGATGTGGTATTCGTCCCTGGCCCCGCCTGCCTTGGCGCCCATTTTGGGCAGAGCGCCCCGGCTGGAAGGATCATAGGCAAAGATCTGCCAGTCATTGGCATCGCCATCTTCGCCGTAATCCACCGTGCCCAGGGAAGTTCCGTTGGCATCGGTGTGCTCGTAATCGGCAAAATGGCCCACATAAACGGGAAAATCCTGGCCGTCAATTTCGATCCAGCCAGAAGGTTCGTCTTCAGGACAGAAAAGGCTGCAGCCCGCGAGCAGAGCCAGCAGGGCAAGAATCAACAGAAAGGCGATTTTCTTCATCTTAACCTCCTAAACAACAGATATCGCCTGCCGGATTTCCTGTCAATAAAAATAATTGCCTCAGTATTGGGTCGATCTTTTTTCAGCCTGGAGGACTCTTTTCCCCGATTGCATCGGAAATATGAAAATGCCGCCCCGGATCAAATTCCGGGGCGGCATTTTCTTTGCTGATTATACGCTTAGCTTATGCTCACTTCGCCGTTCTGATAGTCCAGCTTCATGCTGGGCCCGGCTTTACCGCTAAGCACGGCTTTGGCCATGGCATCCTCCAGTTCTTTCTGGATCAGGCGTTTGAGGGGCCGGGCGCCGAACTGGGGATCGTAGCCGGCGCTGGCAATGTAGTCCACCAAAGCTTCCGTCCAGCTTAGTTCAATGCCTTTTTCGCGCACGCGAGCGGCCAACTGTTCAAGCTGGATTTTCACTATTTCTCGGATGTCGGCCCGGCTGAGGCGGTGGAAGATGATGATGTCGTCCAGTCGGTTCAGGAATTCCGGTCGGAAATACTGCTTGAGGATGTCCATCAGTTGGGGTCGGATGGCCTCAAGGTCGCTGGCATCATAGATTTCCTGCGAGCCGATGTTAGAGGTCATGATGATAACGCTGTGGCGGAAATCCACGGTGCGGCCCTTGCCGTCGGTGAGCCGGCCATCGTCCAGGATTTGCAGCAGGATGTTGAACACATCCGGATGCGCCTTTTCGATCTCGTCGAAGAGTATAACGCTGTAAGGACGGCGCCGCACGCCTTCGGTGAGGTAACCGCCTTCGTCGTAACCCACATAGCCGGGGGGCGCACCGATGAGTCGGGAAACCGAGTGTTTCTCCATGAATTCACTCATGTCTAGACGCAGCATGGCTTTTTCGGTATCGAAAAGGTAAGCCGCGAGGGTCTTGGCCAGTTCTGTCTTGCCCACTCCGGTGGGGCCCAGGAAGATGAAGGAACCGATGGGCCGGTTGGTGTCGCTGAGGCCGCTGCGGGAACGGCGGATGGCGTTGGCCAAAGCGGTTATTCCCTCTCTTTGTCCGATCACGCGCCGGGCCAGTATCTCCTCCAGTCCCAGCAATTTGCTCATCTCGCTTTGCACCAGTTTTGAGACCGGGATGTTGGTCCATTTGGAAACCACTTCCGCGATCAGTTCCTCGTCCACCCTTTCTTTGATGAGCGGCTCTGTGTCACCAGCATGATCCTGTGCCTGAATAAGTTCCGCAAGCTCTTTCTCCTTTTCCTTGATAGAGCCATAACGGAGTTTGGAAACGGTTTCCAGGTCGCCCTCGCGTTCAGCCTTTTCGGCCTGTCCTTTGAGGGAGTCAATTTCAGCGCGCAGCTCGCGGGTCCGTTCAAAGCCCTTCTTTTCGTTTTCCCAACGCAATCTCAGAGCGTTCCGTTCCTCGCTTAGTTGAGCTGTCTCAGCCACAACTTTTTCCAGACGCTGTTTGGAAAGCGAGTCCTCCTCCTTGGCCAGGGACAACCTCTCGATTTCCAACTGGCGCAGCTTGCGCTCGATTTCGTCAAGTTCGCTGGGCAGGCTGTCTATCTCCATGCGCAGCTTGGCACAGGCCTCGTCGATGAGGTCGATGGCCTTGTCTGGCAAAAAGCGGTCGGAAATGTAGCGATCGCTCATCACTGCGGCGGAAACCAACGCTGTGTCGGTGATCTGGACACCGTGGTGCACCTCATATTTTTCGCGGATGCCGCGCAGGATGGAGATGGTGTCCTCCATGCTGGGTTCCTGTACCAGCACCGGTTGGAAGCGGCGTTCGAGGGCGGGGTCCTTTTCAATGTATTTGCGGTATTCATCGATGGTGGTGGCGCCGATACAGTGCAACGAACCCCTTGCCAGGGCGGGTTTTAGCATGTTCGAAGCATCCACCGCGCCCTCGGCGGCTCCGGCTCCCACCACGGTGTGGATTTCGTCGATGAAGAGGATTATCTGGCCATCGGATTTCTCCACTTCGGACAGGACTGCTTTGAAGCGTTCTTCAAATTCGCCGCGGAACTTAGCCCCGGCCAGTAACGCGGCCATGTCCAGCTCAAGAAGCTCCTTGTTTTTCAGGTTTTCTGGAACGTCGCGCGCCACAATGCGGCGGGCAAGGCCTTCCACAATGGCGGTTTTGCCCACGCCCGGCTCGCCGATCAGGATGGGGTTGTTTTTGCGGCGGCGGGAAAGGATTTGCACGCTGCGGCGGATTTCCTCGTCCCTGCCGATCACCGGGTCAAGTTTTTCCTGGCGCGCCAGGCGGATCAGATTGCGGGTGTATTTTTCCAGAGACTGGTATTTCGCCTCCGGGTCCTGGTCCGTAACCCGCTGATTGCCGCGCAGTTCCTTGAGCGCGAGCAGCAGCCTGTCCGCGTCCGCTCCGGCTTCGCGCAGCAAGCGGGCTGCTTCCTTTCCCTTGCGCAGGGTGGCCAGAAGTATGTGCTCCAGGCTGATGTATTCGTCCTGCAGCTGCTCCGCCTCGCGCTCG
>Ga0079064_1324027_pt1 | contig 9694 bp, 6 predicted proteins | sample ADurb_Gel_03_Slu_FD_73456 | JGI IMG/M metagenome (GOLD analysis project Ga0079064, IMG submission 73456) | Active sludge microbial communities from Illinois, USA, of municipal wastewater-treating anaerobic digesters - ADurb_Gel_03_SludgeMetaT... | ecosystem: Engineered > Bioreactor > Anaerobic >... | reverse complement strand
TGTTAATGCTTTAAAATATTCAACCATTTCTTTGCGTTTATAGGCAAGTGTATACGGGAACTGATTAACTTTATCACTGCTCTTATATGAATTTAATTCTCCGTATTTGGAGACGCCAATTTCTTGCCCACGATGGAAGAATGGGACACCAAACGCTAACATTACAATCGTATTTAAACTAAGTAACCGCATTAAATGTGTTTCCGCGCATTCACCCGGATTACTAACGAGCATTTTGTCGACTAACACACCGTTATCATGACATTCAACATAGTTGATGCTTTGACCAGCGTTTCCATAACGTGGTGAAAAAGTTGTATTTAAGACACTACCAGCGTAAGCATAATAAAAGCCAAGCCGATAATTTGTCGCGCCTAGCATATAGCCCCGTTCATGGAGATTTTCAACAAAACTACCACCTTTCATAATTTCGCGGAAGGCATCATTAAAGAAGCCAATTTCGGGTGTTTTACTCGCATTACCGTGATGGGCTAATTGTTCTTTGGGCAGCGGAGTCATCATTTCCCAGCCTTCGCCTAAAATTAAGAAGTCGGGCTTAAGAGCTTTCGCCATTTTATATACTTCGTCAATCGTTTTAATATCCATTAAGCCCATTAAATCAAAGCGAAAACCATCAACCCCTAATTTTTCAATGTAATAGCGACATGCATCAACAATTAAGCGCCGCACCATTGGGCGTTCGGTCGCTAAATCATTGCCACAGCCACTGCCGTTACTAATGACGCCTTCACTTGTTTTACGGAAATAATAATTAGGAACAATTTTCTCAAAAACACTCGTTTCATGGTCGTAAACATGATTAAAGACAACGTCCATAATAATTCTAATCCCCGCTTCATGGTATTTACTAACGAGCTTTTTAAAATCACTAATGCGGTTATAAGGGTCATATGGTTCACGAGCGTAGCTTCCTTCTAATACAAAGTATTGTTGCGGGTCATAACCCCAGTTATAACTTTGCCATTTTCGTGTCTCATCAACTGTTTTAAAATCGTAAACGGGCATCAGTTGTAGGTGTGTGATTCCTAAATCTTTTAAATAATCAAAGCCTGCGGGATAGATGCCTTTTACTTTACGCCCCTCTTCAATCATCCCAAAGAAAGTCGCAGGATATTCAATATCCGTCCGTTCATCAATTGTTTGATCACGGACACTTGTTTCATAAATTATCGCTTCAGTAGGCTTAGTAAATGGCGGTAATTTATCATCATGCATAGCAACATAATCATATTTAGCGGGATTAACGACATAACTAAAGGTCCCGTTTGGCCCACTGCTAACGGCATATGGGTCCGTTACTTCTTCTTCAAGACCGTTATTAAGCACTAAATACGTATAGCGAATCCCTTCATGGTCGCCCTCTAGTGTAAATTCATACACGCCGCGTTCGCCGCGTTTAAGTTTACGATATAAGAAATGCTTTTCACCAGGGACTTCATATTTTAAAATGACACGACTAGCGAGCGGGGCCCATAGTCGAAACGTTGTTTTTTCGGCGCTATAAGCCGCCCCAAGCGGACCAGTATAATAATAATCCGTATCAAAATTAGGAAAAGTCGTCGCTTCACTGACATTAAGCGGAACTTGACCAAAGTTTTGTAAATATACTTTATAATTTTCGCCAAGCACAAATGGTTTTTCTAATGTTAATTCAAAGGTCGTGATTTTATATTGCACGACTTTACTTTTAGAACTAAAGGGCACTAATTTATCATTATCATCATAAATCGTTACCCGTGCTTGTTCATATTGATATTTATCACTATAGAGCACCACGCGGATTACACGGGGGGCAATTAAATGTGCACTAAATTGTCCAAACGCCATAACACTACTCCTTAATTTCGACAATTGCCACGGCATAATCGCCGTCATGACTAATCGAGACAGAATAAACTTTCCCGTCATGATGAATTTCAGGGCGACCATCACGCTTATACACAATGTCTATTTTGTGAAAAGCAATGCGACCAATCCCTTCTTTGATTGCTTTTAAGAATGCTTCTTTCGCCGCAAAACGACCGGCGAGAAACTCTTCTTTATTCGGGCGCATATTATAAATTTCGAGTTCATTTGGCGATAAAATACGCGCTGCTAGTTTTTCCTTACCCACAAAGCGGGGAATATATACTAAATCAATGCCCACTGCCATCTTTAACTTCTCCCTTTATTTGCAATGACTACCGCACCTTTTGCGCTATTAGCTTCATCAGGTGGCTCAATGATCCCATCTTGCATTAATTGATCATAAATTTGGCGAGCGCGCGGCCAACCTAAATTAAAGTTTTGTTGTAAGCGGCTAATCGAAATTGTATCTTGCCCTAATGTAAATTCTAAAACGGCTTGATAAAGATCATCATTAATAACTGGTCCACCACCGCCATAGACATTTACTTTTTCTTTTAAATCTAAAAATTCGGGATAAAAATCTGTCATATAGTTGTTACGTAAGTAATTAGTGACACGTAACACTTCACGTGTTTGGACATATGGCGCTTGCACCCGTAAGAGCCCACGATAATTTGTCGTAATACTATCAACTAACATATCACCAAATCCGAGTAAATTCTCCGCACCACCGCAGCCAAGAATCGTCATGCTATCCGTTACACTTGCCGTCATAAAGGCTACACGACTTGGGATATTCGCCTTAATATTGCCCGTAATAACTTGGACACTTGGACGTTGCGTCGCAATTAGTAAATGAATACCCGCCGCGCGGCTTTTTTGCACAAGCCGTAATACAAGGTTAGAGATTTCTTTTTCACTTTCAAAAAGATCAGCAAATTCATCAACAATCGCAATGATAACGGGCAGTTTCTCGCCACCTATATCTTCAATGACATCGTTATAATCACTAAGTTTACCAACACCCGTCTTCTCAAAAAGTTTATAGCGGTTTTCCATCTCGCCAATGAGGCGGTCAAGCGCAATTTTAGCTTCACTTGGTTCTTTGATAATTGGGGTAATTAAATGCGGAATATTCGCGTAAGCCGAAAGTTCAACACGTTTAGGGTCAATGAGCATTAGGCGTAATTCAAGTGGCGAATGCATCATGATGAGTGAGGTTAAAACAGTATGAATAAAGACACTTTTCCCGCTGCCTGTTGCCCCGGCAACTAGTAAGTGCGGAAAATCAGTAAAGGGGGCAAGAATAACATTACCCGCCACATCTTTACCTAATGGGATTAAATATTTCTTGCGCTTATTAGCGACAATTTTATGCATACAATCTTTAAAATTAACGTTAGTCCGATATTTATTTGCGACTTCTAACCCACTTGTCGCTTTCCCTGGTAAAATTTCTTCAAAACGTAACGACGCCCCATTTAAGCGACGCGAAATATCATTCAGTAATGGGTTAATAGATTTTACCGTTTCCGTTGGTCCAAGTTGAATTTCAAAGCGCGTAAATGTTGACCCAATTGTCCAGCTAAACACATGCGCATCAACATTAAAGTCCGTAAAGAAGGCATTAATCTTTCCTTCATAATCTGCGGCAAATTCGCGATTTTGTGCTTCTTCACCATTATCAACAGCGTCATCTAATAAATCAAGTTTCGGTAACCGGAAGTTCGCAAAATTTGAGGAAATACGCGGTTGTGGTTCACCCTTTGGTTTTGGTTCAGGAGCGGGTAATGGCGGCAGCGGTTCAGGTTCAAAGGAAGACGCTACTGGCGCAGGTATTACTTGCTCTTCTTCCGTAACAGGCGGTGGGCTAATTGTAGTTTCAGCATTAGTCGCACCAAAACTCACAGCTTCAAATGTCCCTTTTTCATCAACAGCGCGTTCTAATTCTTGGAAATCTTCCGTACTTTCAACTTTAGCCATCGTGCTAATCATCGTGGGGTCAAGTGCCTCAAATTCTTCATCATTACTATCAAGTGTTGGTAATTCAAAATGTTCATCAAAGGCCGCAAAATCTTCACCAGGCACAGCACGATGCATTGAACTACTTTCAGTATTAACGACACTTAAGGGTGGGGGCGGTGGTAATGGACTTTCATTCATCTTATCATCAACACTGCCAACACGATGTAATAAATTACTACCCCACACTTCATTGTCACTTAAAATATCAGTGACAGGAACTTGATCTGGTTCGACTTTTGGTTCATCTTTCGCTAAAAGACCGGCTTCATGTAGCACACGTCGTCTTTTCTTTAAATCACGAATTTCTTCTTTAATCGCGGCATATATTTTAACGAGTAACGGCCAGAGTAATAGCGTCGCAAAACCAATATTACCAAGAACAAGAATCATGATGATAAGCCACACTGGGAGTGCTTTTAAGGCATATAAGAGCCCTTCACCTAACACGCCACCATAATTATAGAAATAGGCATTTGATGGGGGAGTAAACGAAAACGTTGCGCGCGCCAAAGTGACCATCGTCTCTAGATTAGCGCCAAAAGTCGTATTATCACGCGTATAATCGCGTAACGTACCGGCATAAAATGCACTACTTACAATTAATAAACCAAAGATGCTAAGAAAAACAAGCGCCATCCGCTTCTTACTTTTTGCTGGTGGGAAAAAGATTAAGTAAATGGCAAATACGACTTGCAACGAGAAAAAGATGACAAAAAGGTCGCCAAATAAAAGCGCAACAGGCACATTAATGACGCCACCAATCGATATTTTTAAGATTCCGATTAGCGCTAAAAGCGCGACAATAATGCCTTTTAAGCCGCGACTTATTTTTTGTTGTTGTAACAGTAGATTTGATTTTGCTTCACTCATACTTAATATTATACATAATATTACAGCAATAGGGAAAAAGACGAGCAAAAATTTATCAATTTTTGTGATTTATTCACTATTGATTAATAACACGAATCAGTGGCAAGATCATCGGATGGCGCCGTGTTTCGCGGAAAATATACTTTTCAACGCGTGATTCGGTTTCTTTAACCGCGCCATCAATATCAAATTGCGTCTCCGCTAGTGCTTCACTAACAGTCGTAATAAAGATTTGGCGAATTTGTTTTAAAAGTTGTTCACTATCTTTGACATACACAAACCCGCGCATCTGCACATCAGGTCCCGCCGTAATTGTGCGCTCATCATAATTAACGGCGATGGCCATAATAATAATGCCATCTTCACTCAATCGTTGCCGATCTTCAATCACCCCGCGATTAATATCACCAATCCCTGTCCCGTCAACTAGAACATCACCACTAGCGATTAAATCAAGCGGACTCATCTTCACGCGCCCCACACCATCATTAAATTCGACACTGACACCATTATCAAGTAAGAAAATATTATGATGACTAAACTTTAAGCCGCTATGGAGCGCAAGTTGGGCATTAGCGATCTGTTGCCGATATAACCCTTTAACCGGAATATAATATTTTGGTTTTAAAAGTGAGAGTAACATCCGCAAGTCTTCTTCTTGGGCATGCATATTCGTAAAGAGTTTACGGGTAATATTAACAACAGTGCATCCTGTTGTGTATAACGAGTCTAGTGCTTCAGTGGCAATGACTTCTAGTGTCGCAGGAGCAGGAAGAGCCATAATAAACGTATCATCTTTGCCAAGTACAATCTTCTTATCCGCATTCTCGCGATTAGATAAAGCAATTATTTTTTCAAAGATTTTGTCGCCAGCTCCGAGCATTAAAATAACTAAGTCTTGGTCGCGAGCGCGTAGTAAATCATCATTGCTAATCACATAGCGTTCATCAAGTAAACTTAAGCCCACACGTTCAAAATCACGGAAATAGTCTTCCGTTTTTGGATCATAAAAGGCAATTTTACGTTTAGCGCCGATGACCACTTGCACTAATTCTTCGATGTTATACGTTGATTGATCATAAAGTGAGATGAAAATCCGCCCTTTTGTTTCACGGAAGATTGGTTCAATGTGCGTTGTTAAGCGATGCGTTGGCGAAGTGTAGCCCGCCTTTTCGGCACCATTAGATTCACTTAGCAAACATAACACATTTTTCTCAGCAATTTTGGCAATGCTATTTAAGTCAAGTTTATAGCGCGCACTATTTGTGTACTCAATAATAAAATCACCCGAATACACAATTGTGCCTTGACTTGTATCAAGGGCAATCCCAAAACTATGCATCGCGGAATGTGTTGTTTGGAAAAAAGTAAATTTATGACCACTGATTGTGTGTTGACTTGATGGTTCAATTGTCACAATTTGATATTTAACATCCTTAACACCAACTCGTCTTGTAAAGCGTTCAAGCATCATCGCCGCGGCAACTGTCGTGTAAATTGGCGCTGGTGCTTGTTTATAGATGAAGGGTAATGCCCCAAATTGATCATCATGGCCATGACTAATAAAATAGGCTTTAATTCGACTTTTATTCGTAATTAAATAATTGTGATTGGGAATAATAAAATCAATCCCTGGTGAAGATTTATCGGGATACTTTAGACCAGCCTCAAACACAAAAATGTCGTTATTAATTTCAATAACATACATGTTTTTGCCATGTTCATCTAGGCCCCCTAACGCGAAAATTTTTACTTTATCGTTCATAATTATACCTCTTGTTAATAATATGTGATGTTTCTCTACTTTGTTAGTATAACAAAAGATTACTTAAACTACCAAATAATTACTTTATTTAAGTTCCGCACTACTAATAATATTGACACCAGTACCAAGGACATTTTCAATAATAACAGCGTTAAATGCCACTGGTGCTTGCACGACTGTTTGCCGTAATATTTTTACAACTTCAGGAATTAAGTGCTTAGCAATCATCTCATCCGTGCGCACGGGCAAAGGCGTTTCTTTACCCGCAACTTTAACGACATATGTTAGATTGCGTTTTGGTTCTTTAACTTCTTGAAGGGCATAAGGAATGCCGCGGGCACAAAAATTGCCACTGACTTTTAAATCACTAGTGACCGTCATAATACAGCCACGCGGACAGACGAGACACGTTACTTTGCGTTCATTACTACTCATCACTAACCTCCACACTCAGCCCTTCACCCGCAATTAATAGTTCCTTTTTTATTTTTAAAATCACTAATTCGCTTGGGAATAAAAACGGGAAAAATTTCTTAAATATTATCGTATCATCAATCTTTACGACAATACGTTTATTTTCAAAGTTTTGCCATGGGCGAAATTTAAGCACTAATTCATCACTGTTAAGCGGGAGATTTAACGTGTTTGGTAACACGTAATTTATCCCTTTACCTGGCACAACTTTAAGCGTACTACTTATCGCTTTTAACGCCCCTTTGATATATAAACTTGCGGCGCGCCCTGCTTCTTCACCTTCAAAGTAAGCATCATCAGCAAGATCGTGGATGTGAAGTGCATTCCCAGCGACAAAAAACCATGGTAAGTTTGTTTGGTAATTATTATTAATCACTGGACCACGTGACTTACTAACAGGGTTACCCAATTTATCACTAAGGGCGACGTAAGGGATAAGACCAACCGCTAACAAGAGTGTGTCAACTTTAAATGTTTTCGTCGTTCCTGGAATTACTTCAAATTTGTCATTAAGGGCGGCAATATCAACTTCGTTAATTCGCGGCCGACCACGAACATCAACGACTTTATGCGATAAATAAAGCGGAATATTAAAGTCATCTAAACATTGGACGATATTCCGCTTTAAGCCACTTGAATAGGGCATTATTTCACTCACAGCGTGCACTTTAATCCCAAGTAAACTAAGTCTGCGGGCCATAATTAAGCCAATATCACCTGAACCGACAATTAAAACGTCTTTGGCAAATTCATAACCCTTTAAGTTGAGGAAATATTGCGCTTGCCCTGCACTCATAATCCCGGCACTACGTTCACCAGGTAAATTAATCGCTCCCGCACTGCGTTCATAAGAGCCTGTTGTTAAAATAATCGCCTTTGTCTTATACACAAAAACACCTTTGCCCGCGACAAACACAGTCACTTCTTTTTTATCACTAACATCAGTGACGTTACTGCTAAGTAAAATATCAAAAGGCCGCTCTTTTAGCATTTCGACAAGATAATGGGAGTATTCGGGTCCCGTTAATGTTTTCTTAAATAAATGAACACCAAAACCATCATGCACACATTGGTTTAAAATTCCACCAAATGTCGCTTCTTTTTCAATTAATAAAATATTATGAATACCTGCGTCATAAGCTGCAACGGCCGCGCCTAGGCCAGCGCTACCGCCACCAATAATAATTAAATCATACTCTTTAGCCATGTTTCACCACGTAACTTTCTTTATCATCATAGGCAATTTCATCAACGGGAACCCCGTAATATTCACTCATAATCGCAATCACCTTTGCACTACAGAACCCACCCTGACATAAGCCAAAGCCAGCCCGTAAGCGTTTTTTCATGGCTTTTACACTATTGACAGGCACAACGCGACTTAAGACATCGATGATTTCGGCTTTCGTAATCTTTTCACAGTTACACACTAGTTGGGCAAAGTTTTTATCTTTTTTCACTAATGCTTGAATTGCTTTAGTACTTAAATGCTGTAAGCGTAAGAGCGGCCGAATCTTTGGATTAAAGTTTGCTTTCGCCTTAAGCACTAATAAGTCAGGCACTAATTCATTAACGACGTAAAGAGCAATCGCGGGTGCACTTGCAAGGCCGGGACTTTCAATCCCCGCAACATTAATTAAGCCTTTCACATATTTATCATGTTCAATGACAAAGTCACCCGTCGACGGAGTAGCCCGTAATCCGCTAAACGTTCTAATTGTTTTATGGAACGGAATATCCTTTAGTAATCGATTAGCGTTTTGCCGAATATTTTCAAGTGACACATAATCGGTCCCAACGTCAACTTTCGACATAATTTCTTCACTTGTCGGTCCAATCAGTGTATTCCCCGCTGTCGTTGGTACAACTAAAATCCCTTTACTGTGAATATTAGGTAGCGGGAATAAGACTGTATTTACAAGCGGAATTGGTAATTTATCTAACACAAAGTAACTGCCTTTGCGCGGCGTAATCTTAAAGTCAGCTTTACTGACCATATTGATGATATTATCAGCAAACACACCCGCCGCGTTAATGACAACTTTACTAAAATATTCACCATTTTTTGTTGTTACTTTAAAACCGTTTTTAACTTTATCAATCGCTACTACTTCTTCGTTTAGCTTTAAAGTCATCCCGTTTTCAATCGCATTTTCAATCGCGTGCGCCGTAAGTTCAAACGGATTAACAATCCCTGCTGTTGGCGCAAAAAGCCCACCAACAATATGGTCATGTAGATTTGGTTCAAGCGCATGGACTTCCGCTTTATTTAAGATTTTAACTTCAACGCCATTAATCTCAGCGCGTGCTTTTAGTTCATCAAGCCGTGGTAGTTCTGCTTCCGCTTGGGCAACCACTAAACTGCCAATCCGCTTAAATTCCACATCTAAATCAGCGCATAAATCTTTAAAAAGTGGAACGGCCGCAACGTTAAATTTTGCTTTAAGTGTGCCAGGCTTTGGATCGTACCCACTATGGACAATTGCGCTATTAGCGGCCGTAGTGCCATTGCCCACATCGTTATCTTTTTCGAGCATTAAAATATCAAGTTCATATTTACTTGCCTCGCGCCCAATTAAAGCACCGATCACGCCTGCACCAATAATAATAATGTCATGCATAAATATTCACCTAAGAGCAACTTCGTGCTTTTCTATACACATTAATCATACACTAATTATTGAAATAATT
>Ga0079064_1030612_pt1 | contig 9783 bp, 8 predicted proteins | sample ADurb_Gel_03_Slu_FD_73456 | JGI IMG/M metagenome (GOLD analysis project Ga0079064, IMG submission 73456) | Active sludge microbial communities from Illinois, USA, of municipal wastewater-treating anaerobic digesters - ADurb_Gel_03_SludgeMetaT... | ecosystem: Engineered > Bioreactor > Anaerobic >... | reverse complement strand
AGGACCTCGTCTGGAAACGCGCTACGATTCGGGTGAGGATGAACGCCTCAAAGCTTGACGAGTGACCTTGCCCTCTGTGCTCGCTGGGTGATTTCAACAGGGGGGGTTGAGCAATTACTTTTATTGACCAGATCGAGAAAGGCGATATACTGCTTGTCGATAACGTCGATTCCGGTATAGTATTTTTCATTCCAGAGAAATGCCATCGGTCTCCCTCATTGCCGTTTGGGTATGCATTGCCATCGGGACCGTGCCAGCCGCTTCCGGACTCCGGGGCGCGTGGCCGACCCTGATGAGTCGCTTTTCTCCAGGTTCCGCGACCATGCGCTCATGTCGCAGACGCAGCAGAAGAAGCCTTGCGGCCACCTCTTGACCACACCGGACAGTATATCGCAGGCGCAGGGGAGGGACCATGGGACAAGTGCATCGAAGCACGTTAATCCGTGGTGATCCAAAAATTCTTCCGCTACCCCCTTGATTTGGCGAATCTGAGCGGATAAAAGGAATTGGATTTGCCGCATAGAACATCTCCGGGGCTTCTGTGGTACACTTCATCAGGATTGGGCGGTCATAGGTGATTGTCTCTGATTTAGCCACCTTGGTGAAACAGGCTGTCGATATTGTTGAAGTGGTGGGGCGTGTTGTTCCTTTGCGCCGCTCGGGCACCCGCCACGTAGGTCTGTGTCCCTTTCACCATGAGAAAACACCCTCGTTTCATGTGGATGCCACCAGCCAGCTGTTTCATTGCTTTGGTTGTGGCGCCGGAGGGGATGTTGTCAGCTTTGTCATGAGGCATCACAACCTCCCTTTTATCGACGCCATTCAACACCTTGCCGATCAATACCATATCAATCTGCCCAGGACGGAAAGGCATGATCCGCAGACGGCTGAAGCTGCCCGCAGCGAGCAGGAAGAGCTGTACCGGGTGCTCGACCTCGCAGCCGATTACTTCCATCAACAACTGCAGGACCGGGAGGTCGGCAAAGCCGTGCGTGACTACCTGGTCAGTCGCGCGCTGCCGCCATCCCTGGTGACAGCGGAACGTCTGGGCTATGCTCTCCCTGAGTGGGACGGTCTGGTCAAGTATCTTCACCGCCGCGGGGTCCCTCCCGAGCTGGCCGTCAAGGCGGGGTTGCTTTCGAGAAGCCCCCGCGATCCGAGCCGGCTTTATGACCGGTTCCGAAACCGGCTGATGTTTCCCATTCGCGATGAACGCGGCCGGGTAGTCGCCTTTGGCGGCCGCACTCTCGCCACTGCCAGCCAGGAAGAGCCTAAATACCTCAACAGCCCCGAACACCCCGCTTTTCAGAAAGGACGGATGCTGTATCAGCTCGGCCGGGCGCGGGAAGCCTGCCGGCAGGTGCGACAGGTGGTGCTCGTCGAGGGCTATATGGACCTGCTCGCTTTTCACGCCCAATCCTTTTACCGGGTGGTGGCAACCCTGGGTACCGCCTTGACCTCTCACCAAGTGCGACTGCTGGCGCGCCACATGGATGAAGTGGTACTGGCCTACGATGGGGATGAGGCGGGTGAGCGGGCTATGTTGCGGGCCCTGCCGCTCTTTCAGCAGGAAGACCTGGCAGTGAGCTGTGTGCACTTTCCGGACGGCATGGATCCGGACGATTTCCTCCGCGCCAGAGGTTTGGCGGGTTTTGAGGCGTTGTTGCAGAAACGTGAAGAGTTGGGAGCTTTTGCCGTCTGCCGGAGCCTTGCGACCTGGGACGGCACCCTGCCCGGAAAGGCACAAGTGCTGGCCGACTTGCAGCCGATTTACCAGAGTGCGCGGCAACCGTTGCTGAGGTCGGAATACCGCCGTTTGATCGCCGATCGCCTGTCGCTTTCCGAGACGGCGGTGCGCGATCAACTGCAGCACGAACAGCAACCTCGCCAGCGCCCAGCCCCCTCTTCCCGACCCGGTGTTCGGCCACCCGCGCCGGTTGAGCTCTCCCGGTTCCATTCGCTTGAAGAGAATATCCTCCGGGTGATGATCCAACACCCCGACCTGATTGGAGAAGTCTCGGCATCAGGGGCTATCTGCCGGTTTCAGGAAACACAGCTCAAAGCACTTGCCGAAGCACTGGTGCAGGCCCCGTTTCCACCCGCAGGGGAATTCAATCCCCGGAACGTCTACAATCAGTTGCCCGATACCGATCTGAAAGAGTGTTTTACCAGGTTATTGTTGGACCCCTACGAACTCAGTGAAGTGCGCCTGCAGATGCGGGACTGGTTGGCTGCCGTGCGGAACCGTGATCACCGGCGACGTCAGGGTGACCTGCGGATGGCCTTGCGCCAGGCCGAGCAGGCAGGTGACCAGGCACAAATGCGAAAACTCCTGGCCGAAATACAGGGCCTCAATTGCTCCCGGAGAAATCCTGCTCAGTCCGGAGATAATACGTAGAAAGAGGAACCGATGACGGATAAGGAAACAAAGCCAAGACGCGATCCTGCCTTCAGTAAACCGGAAATGGATGATATCAAGCGTCTCATTACCGTTGGGAAGGAAAAGGGCTATCTCACCTACGATGAAGTCAATGAAGCCTTGCCGGAGGATCTCGTGTCGCCTGAAAAACTTGACGATATGATGATGATTTTTGATGAAATGGACATCGAAATTGTCGATTCCGAACAGCAGGTGCAGGTGGTCCGGGAGAACGCCGGGGCGGACAGTGAGGTGCTGATTGAAGAGGAAGAGGAAGACCTCCAGCTCGAGGCTGACGTTACGAGCAGAATTACCGATCCGGTCAAGATGTACCTGCGGGAGATGGGGCAAGTCTCCCTCCTCACCCGCGAGGGGGAAGTGGAGATCGCCAAGCGGATCGAGCTGGGCGAGCGGGAAATCTTCAACGCCATCATGGAATCCTCCATCGGCATCAAGCAGTTGATGAACCTCAAAGAAGCGCTGAGCAACGACGGGTTGCGCTTGCACGATGTGCTGCGGGAAATCGACGAGGAACTGAGCCCGGAGGAGGAGGAGGCGCACAAGACCCGAGTCATCAGCATGCTGGACGAGGTCCGGCAGCTGGATGAAGCCAACAAGGAAATGCAGGTCGCCCTTCTCGGGCAGGGCGTCACCCTCGATGAGGAAGTTGCGCTCAAGCATCAGGTGCAGCAGAACAAGGAACGCATCGTCAGTCTCCTCAAAGGCTTGCAGCTGGGAAGGCGCCATATTGATCGCATCATTGAGCGGCTCCATCATTGTCTGCTCAGAATCGAGGGGTGTGAACGAGACTTGGAACACTGCCTGTTGACGTGCGGCAAGCCCTTCCAGGAATTGAAACCGCTCTATGATGCCGCCCAGAACGGAGTGCAGGATCTGGACTGCTACGCCAACTCCCTGGATATGCCTCTCCAACGCTTGCTCGACCTCGTCGCCCGGGCGGTTAAGGCCAAGGAAGAGATCGCGCTGCTCGAAATAGAAGCCAAGATGGACTCCAAGTCTCTGCGGCAGATTCTCCGCCGGGTCGAGGAGGGCTCCATGCGAGCAAAGTCGGCCAAGAGTGAGCTCATCGAAGCCAACCTGCGCCTGGTGGTAAGCATCGCCAAAAAATACACCAATCGTGGCCTGCAATTCCTCGACCTCATCCAAGAAGGCAACATCGGCCTGATGAAGGCCGTCGACAAGTTCGAATACCAGCGCGGCTACAAGTTCAGCACCTATGCCACCTGGTGGATTCGACAGGCCATCACCCGCGCCATTGCCGACCAGGCACGCACTATCAGAATCCCTGTGCACATGATCGAGACGATCAACAAACTCATCCGCACCTCCCGCTATCTGGTCCAGGAGTTGGGCCGCGAGCCCACGCCGGAGGAGATTGCCGAGAAGATGGAGTTCCCGGTCGAAAAGGTGAGGAAGGTCCTCAAGATTGCCAAGGAACCCATCAGCCTCGAAACGCCCATCGGCGAGGAGGAAGACAGCCATCTCGGGGATTTTATCGAAGACAAGCGGGTGGCGTCACCGGTGGATGCGGTCATCAATCTCAACCTCAGTGAACAGACCCGAAAGGCCTTGGCCACCCTCACCCCCCGGGAGGAGAAGGTACTGCGGATGCGTTTCGGAATCGGAGAAAAGGCCGATCACACGCTGGAAGAGGTGGGACAGGATTTTGCGGTGACCAGGGAACGCATCCGTCAGATTGAAGCGAAAGCGTTGCGCAAGCTCCGCCATCCCAGCCGCCGCAAGGAGCTGAAGAGTTTTATTGAAACATAGCTTGACAATCCAGGATGGGTCTTTTTATATAACCCGACTGATTTCATTTGCACTCGAGGGCCCATAGCTCAGTTGGAAGAGCCACCGGCTCATAACCGGTAGGTCCCTGGTTCGAGGCCAGGTGGGCCCATCGTGATGCTGTGGGGAGCACTTGGGACCGGGTGGCAGGATTACGCTTCGAGGAATGAATATGACCGACTTGATAACGGAGGCCAGTTCCACCGGAGGTGGCGACTGGCGACTGAAAGCTGCCGCTGCTTGCAGCACGGCGAATCACATCAGGGGTGTTCTCACGAGAACACCCCTGATTTTTTTTAGAGGTGGGACGGGATGGTCAGGATGGTAAGGGTGCGTGATATTCTGGCCTGGCTGGATGGTTTTGCGCCCTTTCGCTATGCCGCCTCGTGGGATCAATGCGGCCTCCAGGTGGGTGACCCGGACGCCCCGGTCACCCGCCTCCTGGTGGCTTTGGACCCCAGTTCCGCAACCATCGAGGAAGCCCGCACCCTGGCTTGTCAGTGTCTGGTGTCCCACCATCCCCTGCTCTTTCAGCCCCTCAAAACGGTGCGCACCGACCATTTTCCGGGCAACCTGGTGATCACGGCCCTGGTTGGTGGACTCCACCTCATTGCAGCGCACACCAATCTTGACGCTGCCCGCGACGGAACCAACACGGTACTCAGCGAGAGACTCTCGCTCACCCAATTGGAACCACTCGAACGTGACCCGGCCAGGGAAGGGGAAGAACGGTACGGAGGCATGGGCCGGGTGGGCCTGCTCCCGCGGGCGATGACCCTGGCCGAGCTGGCAGCGAAAACGCGGGATGCGCTCGGTGCTGTTGCCGTCAGAGTGGTGGGCGATGAGACGCGCCGGGTTGTCCGCGTGGCCCTTTGCAGCGGCAGTGGCGGCAGTCTCCTGGAGCAGGCTTTCAAGGCCGGGGTGGACGTCTTCGTTACGGGCGACATCAAATATCACGACGCCCAGCGAGCTGTTGAAGCGGGTTTAGCGCTCATCGATGTGGGCCATTTTGCTTCAGAACAGCTGATCGTCCGCCCGCTGGCCGCGTTCCTGCAACGGCAGGCGGCCTTACACCGGAAGGCCCTGCAGATCCTGGAAGCCACGGTTGAACAGGACCCGTTCTGGTATCGGGTGGGGGCGTGACGATGGCTGATGGGAGATTCTACCGTAACCATTGCTGCTCGTTTGTGCCCTGGTTGCTAGCCACCATACACATCCCGGGAAGGATTCAAAGAACACCCCCATGAGCGGTTTTTTCTCCTTGCGGGTGATGGTTTAAACCTCATGGGTCACTCATTCATGGTACAGGAGGCCGAAATTGCTGGAACAACTCAGATGTCTGATTCAATTTCAGATTTTGGAAGACAAAAAGTCCAAGTTGGTTCGCAGCTGTGAGGAAACGCCCAAACGCATTGCCGAAATTGAAAAGGAATTCGAGAAGGTTGAGTCGGTTTACCTCGGCAAGAAGGCGGAGTATGAGCACACCAGGCAGCTGCATCATTCCCTGGAACAGGGGATCGCAGAACTCGAAGCGAAGATCACGCGCAGCAAGAACCGCATGGGCGAGGTGAAAAACAACAAGGAATACCAGGCGATTCTCAAAGAAATCGCTGATGTTCAGACCGAGATCAGGGAAAAGGAAGACAGTGCCCTGGAACTTCTGGAAACGGTTGACCATCTGGGCCGGGAACTCAAGGTGCTGGAAAAGGAAGTCGCCGCCTGCCGGCATAAGGCCGAGGAAGACAAGAAGGACCTGCAGCACGAGGCAGACCAGCTGAAAAGCCGCCTTGGGCGGATCGAAACGTTGCAGGAGAAGGTCCGGAGCAAATTGGAGCCCGAGCTCTGGAAGCGGTCCGAGCTCCTGCTGCAAAAGCAGGCTGGGATTGCCGTTGCGGCGGTTGATGGAGGCGTTTGCCAGGTCTGCCATCTCAATATCCCGCCCCAGAAATTCATCGAGCTGCAGCGCGATGAGTCCATCATGCAGTGTCCTAATTGCCATCGGTTCATGTACTGGCCGGGGCATGAGGCCTACGTTGTCTTCGATGATGAGCTCGAAGAGCTTTAGAGGATTACGCAGGAAATCGCATCGCAATACTCGTTGGCGTTCGCTCTCCCAGGAATGAGCGAACGCTGATCGCAGCAGGAAAAGAGTTGCGATTTTAAGTGCCGTGTAATATGAAATTGGCACATCTCGGGGTGCCATGATTTCTGTAGCTTTACGATTCCCTGGGAACTTGCGCGAAGAGGGTGGGGTACCATGTCAACTTATGGTTTGAGGATTTTTGCGGGGAACAGCAACCCGGCACTGGCCCAGCAGATTTGCGAGTCCCTGGGGATTGCGCTGGCACGCTCCATGGTTTCCACCTTCAGTGATGGAGAGATCAGGGTGGAAATCAGTGAGAATGTCCGAGGGGCGGATGTCTTTATTGTTCAGTCCGGATCCCGCCCGGTCAACGATCATTTGATGGAGCTGCTGGTGATGATCGATGCCCTGAAGCGGGCTTCGGCACGGCGCATCACGGCGGTCATCCCCTACTACTGTTACGCTCGACAGGACCGCAAGAACAAGCCGCGAGTGCCCATCACGGCTCGGCTGGTGGCTGATCTGATCAGCCGGGTGGGCGCCCATCGCATCCTCACCATGGACCTTCATGCGGGCCAGATTCAAGGCTTTTTCGATATCCCGGTGGACAATCTCTATGCCTCACCGGTCATTCTGCCGTATATTCGCGAGCGCTTCAACAGCGAGCTCGTGATCGTTTCTCCCGATGCCGGTGGGGTGGCCCGCGCGCGAGCCTACGCCAGACGGCTTCACGCCGGTCTGGCGGTGATCGATAAGCGCCGCTCGGACGTGAACCAGGCGGAAGCCCTGAACATCATCGGAGAAGTCGACGGCAAGATCGCTATCGTGCTCGACGACATGGTGGACACCGCCGGAACTCTGGTGGAGGCCGTCAAAACCCTGCTGGAGCGCGGCGCAACGGCTGTCCATGCCTGCGTGACCCATCCCGTGCTGTCTGGACCGGCCGTGACTCGACTGGAACAGAGCGCTCTCGAGAGTCTGATTGTCACCGATACTATCCCGCTCAGCCCTGAAGCCGCCCGATGCCGGAAAATTGAATGCCTCCCCTCCTGCCGCCTGTTTTCTGCCGCCATCAGAAATATTCACAATGAGGACTCCATCAGCGGCTTGTTCGAAATACTCCACTAGTGGGAGTAGTCGGCGGTGACATGAAACCAGCCTTCGTCTATGGCCTCGACGACCGCCTGCCGTTGAAATATGCTCTGATCTATGGGCTCCAGTGGGCGGTTATCATGTTCCCGGGGTTGATCGTGGTGGCTCGTCTGAGCGGCATAGCCCTGCAGCTGGAAATCGAGAAGGAAGTCCGCTTTTTTCAATTCACCCTGCTGACCTGCGGTCTTTTCACCACCGCCCAAAGCCTTTGGGGGCATCGCTACCCTCTCCTGGAGGGCCCGTCCACGGCGTTGCTGCTTACCTTGATCGTGCTGGCCCCATGTGGCCTCCAGGCCATTCAGGGAGGCTTGATTGCGGGCAGTGTCATTCTCATCGCACTGTTTCTAATCGGTCAACTGAAGCGCATCATTGCCCTCGCCACGCCGAATGTAGTGGGGGTCATCCTGCTGCTGATTGTGTTTTCCCTGCTCCCGCATCTGACACGACTCATGGCAGGCGTCGACGCCCAACATCCCCATGGCGATCTGACGATTTTTCTGGTCAGCCTCTCGCTGGTGCTCATCATGGCGAGCTTTTCCCACTGGCTCAAAGGCTTCTGGAAAACCATTGCGCTGTTGCTGGGGATGGTCATGGGGAGCGCTTTCTTCTTCGTGGTGGGACCGCCGGATTGGCACGAACTACAGACTGCCCGCTGGCTTTCCGTGCCGACCGAGGTGGTCCCCTCCTGGCCGAGTGCCTACTATCCGGCTTTGGCGGCGTTCACCTGCACCTACCTGGCGGTGGTGGTGAACAGCCTCGGCAGCCTCCACGGGATTGCCACCCTGACCGACCAGGAACGGCTTCCCCAGTCGATCGATCGTGGCATCCTGGTCAACGGGGTGGCCGGCATCTGCTGCGGTCTCACCGGGGTGGTCGGGATGGTTAGCTACAGCATGAGTCCTGGTGTCATTCTGGCCACCAGGGTTGCCAGTCGCTATGCCACGGCTTATTGTGGAGCCCTGCTCATGGTCGCTGCCTTTGTGCCCAAACTGGCCGCCCTGCTCGCCATCATTCCCGCCCAGGTGGTGGGAGCGGCCCTCTTCGTCGCCATGGGCGTGCAGGTAGGCGCAGGGCTGGCCATTGTGGCTTCGGGAGAAATGACGAGTCGTGATTACTTTGTGGTTGGTCTGCCGGTGATGTTGGGCACCTGCGTTGGGTTTTTGCCGGAAGCATTGCTGGCCTCGCTGCCGGTCGGTGCCCGGGTGATCCTTGGGAACGGTTTGGTTGTGGGCATTCTGCTGGTTTTGCTCCTGGAACATGGCCTGCTGCGCAAGATCGGCAGCGAATCGAAACTGGAGAGTCATTCATGACGGACAAAAACGTGGTATCCTGCCCCCAGTGCGGGACTGCTGTCCACATCTATCGCAACCCTTTTCTGACGGTGGATATCATCATTCGCATGGAGCCGGGCACGGTGGTTCTCATTGAACGGAAAAATCCTCCCTACGGCTGGGCCCTTCCCGGCGGCTTTGTGGACTACGGGGAAAGCGTGGAAACAGCCGCACGACGGGAAGCAAGGGAAGAGACCGGGCTGGAGGTGGAAGCCCTCGAACAGTTTCGCGTCTATTCCGAACCTGCTCGGGATCCCCGCCATCACACGGTGAGCGTCGCCTTCACCGCGGTCGCCGTCGGGACTCCCAAGGCGGCTGACGACGCCAAACGCGTCGGGGTATTTCGGGCGGAAGAACTCCCCGACATGCTGGCATTCGATCATGGCGAAATTTTGAGAGACTATTTTCGCAGTGAGGACGGTAGCGATTGAACAACCCGAGGAACGAATCGACCGCGCGATCACCGATTGATCTGCCTGAAGAGAAAGTCAGCTCGGTTTCTTCCTGGTTGTGCGATCGAGAAGGATCTTGCCGGGAACGCCCCCAATGGTTGATCAAGGAACAACCCCTGACCATTCACCTGAATGGTCGTGAAATGGTGACTCTGCTTTGCGCCGGCCACTATCTGAAGGAACTGGCGGCAGGCTTTCTCTACGCTGAAGGATTTCTCGAACGGGTAGACGATCTCGACCAGCTGGAAGTGAACGAGACCGAAGGGCACGTCCGCGCCACCATCCGCACCGACGTATCGCTGCCAGAACGACTCTGGATGAAACGCACGGTCACCTCCGGCTGCGGCAAGGGTTCGCTTTTCTATTACTCGCTGGATGCGCTGTTGAGCAGACCCATCACCAGCACGGTCGCCTTCTCTGCCGCTGAGATCCTGGACCGGGTTGAGGAGCTCACGCGGTTGAGCGAAACCTACCGGCGCACGCACGGCGTGCATAACTGCGCCGCGGCGGACGGCAACGGCATCCTGCTGTTCCGGG
>Ga0079064_1032409_pt1 | contig 9864 bp, 10 predicted proteins | sample ADurb_Gel_03_Slu_FD_73456 | JGI IMG/M metagenome (GOLD analysis project Ga0079064, IMG submission 73456) | Active sludge microbial communities from Illinois, USA, of municipal wastewater-treating anaerobic digesters - ADurb_Gel_03_SludgeMetaT... | ecosystem: Engineered > Bioreactor > Anaerobic >... | reverse complement strand
TCAGAAACGTTTCGTAACATTTATACAGTATCACTCGAATGTCCTTCCATTGCCCCCAAATGCACTTACCATGAGTTCGTCGCTGATCTCCGTCGATCTAAAGGCCACACGAAACGCCGATCTTCCGGCATTTACCGGATCGGCCTTCAGGGGATGGCTCGGCACCGTCCTGCGGTGCGCGCGGCCGGCGTGCCCGCCGGACTGCCCCGATGCCGACCGGTGCCCCTACCGCATGGTCTTCAAGGACGAGGAGGTCGATATCAACCCCTATGCTCTCCTCGCCTTCCGTGACAACGGCGGGGTGAAAGGATTCATCAAGGTCCACGGCGACCGGAGGCGGTACGTCCCGGAGATCCTCTCCCGGATCCACGCCCATGAAAACGCCCGGTACTTTGCCGGGAGGCGTTTCAAGATCACCGGGATCTCGGCGAAGACAGTCGAGATCTCTGAGTATCCTCTCGGCGACCGGACGACCGTCTCCTTTGTCACGCCCGTCCGCCTCGTCCGGGGCGGCCGGATGGAGATCATGCCGTCCCTCGGATCGATCCTCGCCGCATCGGCGAGGGCGTTCAACCGGGTGACGAAGCGCTTCGACGCCGTACACTACCCCTGCCGCATCCCGGACGGCCTCCTCAAACAGGACGTGCCCGTCCTCGACTTCGACGTCGCAACCGTCGAGTTCGCCCACCGCTCAAGGGACGGGAGGATCCTGCGGTTCGAAGGCGTCACCGGCTGGATCACCTACGACACATCGGCGATTCCGCCCGAAGCGGGGAACCTCCTCAAAGCCGGGGAGTACCTCCAGATCGGGAAGCACACGGCCTACGGGTTCGGGGGCATTATTGTGACGAGAGCGGAAGCATGAGAATGACCGATTCAATGAGCACCCGGATTACACATAATTCCTCACGGCTGTTGTCTCAACCGGAGAGATTTTATACCGTTCTGCAGGGCAGAATGAAAGAGATAGGATTGTTGGCAAGTCATCCCACAGATGAGAACAGTTACGATCCACAGATGGGCGAGTACTCGAGATGGCCGCATGAAAACCATTGTCTTTGAATGTGAAACCATCACTCCCCTGTTTATGGCTGGAGCGGATGTGCAAAAGCCTGAACTCAGATCTCCTTCAATAAAGGGGGTTTTGCGGTTCTGGTGGCGGGCGATGACGTATTCCGACTCTCCGGACAATTCATTCGAAGAACTACTCCAGAAAGAGGGTGAAAGCTTCGGCTCAACGAAAAAAGGAGTCGGCAGAAGTAAAGTATCCCTTGTGGTAAGAAGGAACTCCAGACTGGAGACAGGGAGCAACGTAAAAGACGACTATGCTCTGAGTTGGAGAAGTGAAAATAATCGAACATTAACAGGTAAAGATGCCGGTATTGGGTACCTGTTATACTCAGTGATAGTGTTTGGAAGAGGTAGGAAGTTCTTTCGGCATGGCCAGAAGTTTTCAGTGGAGCTGAAAAGCCATGATCCCGACACGTTGAAACAGGCTTGCGCTGCATTCTGGGCATTGGTCTATTTTGGGGGATTGGGCGCACGCTCAAGAAGAGGCGGAGGGAATATCGGCACTACAGGCGTCCATGGTGACCTGGATGTTCTGAAGGATGGCAATGAAGCCCTTGAGTTTATCGTAAAAGGCAGCAGCAGTGAAGAAGTAAAAAAGTGGCTCGTCGACAATTATTCCCGCGCCATATCGATAGTGAATGGAGGTATCCTAACCACTCCAGTCACTACATATTCATCCATAACTGATTTGCGATTCATCCTCTCGAAAGACTCGTTTCAAGACTGGAAAGGGGCACTGAATGCTATAGGGAGTACTTTTTCCAAATACCGTACGACGAATAAAATGGACACTTTCGGCACTGCCGCTTTCGGACTGCCGGCAAAACACGTGAAAACCGACAATGAGATGTTTGAGAGAAGGGCTTCGCCCCTGTTGATCAAACTGGTAAAGGTGGAGAGTAAGTATTACTGGCTGGTTTTATGGCTATCCGGGGAATTCTTGCCACAGAATGTGGATTTACAAAACAAAGGCGATAGGAGGAAAAAAAGCGCACCTAACTATGGTAAAATTGCACAATTCTGGGATCAAGTCGCACTGGATGGTGTAAAATATGAGCCATAAATATCTCTTCATTTTTACCATAGGCCCGGTACAGTCTTTCATTGCGCAGGCACGAAAAACACAGGACCTCTACGCAGGGAGTTATTTACTCTCATACTTAACGGATCATGCGATCGATAAGTTGAAGCTGAAGGCAACAAGTTGTGAGATCATTTTCCCGTACGAGCATCTAAAATCCAAGCCAAGCCGGTTTACCGCCAGCATAGAGACAGAAGACGTAAAGCGACTGGGTAATGAACTGAAGCAATGTGTTATGGACGAGTTCGAGAGTATTGCCGACGCCGGGGTTGGTATAGTTAAGAGAGGTGTGCTCACCAGTTTCAAACAGCAGATCCGGAACCACCTTCAGGTGACCTGGGTGGCTCTTCCACTTGAGGAAGAGAAGTACCCGACAATGTACAGAGATCTGGAAGCGAACCTCTATGCCGTGAAAAATGTCCGGAAATTTGAACAACTGGTTGAGAGCGGCAGAAAATGTTCTCTCTGCGGAGAGAGGGACGTTCTCTTCTACCGCGGCATGAAGAGGGCATTTCTTCGAAATGATGCAATTTCCCTGAATCATCAGCCGTTGAGGTACATGGGCAATGGTGAAGGACTCTGCGCAGTCTGCCTGACCAAACGGTATGCAGGCGATTACTTCCATTCCGGCTATGAAAGGGATTTCCCATCTACTGCTGCGATTGCCCTCATGGGTTCGCTCGATAAACTCGATCCGAATTTATTAGCCGATTATAAGTTCTTGTTCGGCGGAAATTTCGACGATGTGCTGTATTACAAGGATAACCTGACCCTCGAATACTTTAAGAAATACTCATTCCCGACTGAGAAGCTCGATGAGGCGGCAAGGCAGTTAAGCGCGATATACGCTGTAAAAAAGCAGAAAAATCTGCGCTTTTACAAATATTACGCCATAATAATGTTCGATGGGGATAATATGGGGAACTGGCTTTCAGGGAAGTATCTGAAAGACACCACGCAACTGATGGATTTCCATAAAAAGATGACTGTAAGTCTGAGTTACTTTTCAGATAATGTGCGAAATCTCATCAATAAGCCGAAAGGCAGGGTGGTGTACGCCGGGGGGGATGACAGCCTTGCTCTGCTCAATCTCGATCACCTCCTGCCGGTAATTCATGATTTGCGGTGTGCATTCCCGCACTTCGAAACGCTGGGACATGATGTTGCTGGTAACATGGCATCTTCCGCCTCCTGCGGGATTGTCATCGCCCATTATAAAACTCCCTTCGCCGAGGCGCTGGAGTGGGTCAGAATGGTCGAGGAAGAAGCGAAAGAGATCGACGCGCAGAAAGATGCCTTTGCCATTGCCGTACTGAAACACTCGGGTGAAATCCGCAAAGCAGTGATGAAATGGACGTATAACGACAAATCGACCACTGCACTCATCGAAGAGATTGTAAAGGCTCTGAAAGATGAGGAATTCTCGAACACGTTCATCAAGAGTCTGAGAGCCGAATTCGGCGGACTGTTGGATGAAAAAGGAAAATATGGTGATCCCCCTCTCATCGTGACTGAAATACGGCGCTTGATTGATCGGTCATGCACGATGACGCGAAACGAATCCGAAGACAAAGAGGCCTTTGCATGGAGGAGAAAGCAGACGGTTGACGACATGATTTCCAGAGTGACCAGCCTGTATACGAGCAGCACATCAGCGGAAAATTTCTTCTCACTTCTGGATATTGCAGATTTCCTTTCACGGGAGGCGGACTGATGATCATACAGATCGACCCCCTCGACACACTGTTTTTTAAGGACAGCAGGCCGTTTACGATGAGCGAGGAAACCTGGGCGAAAGGAATATTTCCGCCGTATCCCTCAGTGATTTACGGCGCGCTGCGCAGTGCCTACTTTGCAGATCATACAGAGGACCTGAAAAAGGCAAATGAAGTGGGTGATCCTACTGCAGGGCTGAAGATACGCGGCCTCTACTTCTTGAACAGGCAGGACGACGAGATCTATCTGCCATTACCCCTGGACTGTGTCATGGAGAAGGGTGCTGGTAACAGTGTTTCTCTGCTCCAGATGAAGGAACTATCCGGTATCGTGAGTTCGTGTCCCACCCGATATGTGCTGAAGGGAGGAGGAGATGTTGAAAATGTTGAAGAAGGGCTTATCAACAAAAAAGCGTTGAATGAATACCTCAAATGCTCAAAAGAATCATTTTCATCCGTGATCAGATTATCCGACATGGTTCTTACGGAACCGAAAGTGGGAATCTCCATTGATAAAAAGAAAGGCAGAGCTGCAGAAGGAATGCTCTATCGGATAGGCACGAAAAGGTTGAACAAACTCTGTTTGGTGGTAGACTTCGAGGGGCTGGAGTTGCCGGAGCACGGGATGATGAAACTTGGTGGTGAGGGGAAGGCCGTTTCGTACCGGAGGATCGGGTTGTCACAACCCGTGGTTGACAATTACTCCTCAACTAACAGTAAATTCAAAGTTTATCTCTCCACCCCGGCTTTCTTCACCAACGGCTGGTTGCCCGGGTGGATAGATCAGAAAACACTGGTGGGTAAAATCGGCAACATCGAAGTAGAATTACTGACCGCTGCAATTGCCAAACCATCCAGTATTGGAGGGTTTGATATGAAAACACAAAAACCGAAGCCAATGCGAAAGACCGTTCCGGCGGGTAGTGTCTACTACTTTGAGATTCAGGACGGCAGTTTCCAGGATGCTCTTGATGCGTTCAACCAGAGGCCGATTTCGGATTTCAACCCCGAACAGGGATTTGGCGTTGCATACGTAGGAGGTGTATAAGGTGTGCAAAACGATGGATCAATCCTCTCCGGGAAAAGATATTGTGGGGCACGGAAAACGCTCGATTGCCAGCAGTGTACCCGTTGCAGTGCCCTCCGATGCCAATGAACGTTCAAAGAGAATTTCACGAGCGGCGTCGCGAGCGGACGGTGCTCTGAACCGTTGTTTGAAGATGATTATCGATGAAAAAGCATTTTTAATTTCTGAAATGTTTGAAGGCGAGGCCATGATTGATTATCAACAGAACCTGGTATTGATGATAAACCGAGAAGCCCGTGGTGCAATGATGAATGGAATTGAGGACTTGACTGAGATCCTAGAGCAACGTAGGGGGCATTGAACATGTATAAATTAGCGAAACCATTCTTCCTGATAGTGGAGACACCCCTCCATGCAGGAAGCGGATCCGATCTTGGAGTGGTTGACCTGCCGATACAGCGGGAGAAACCCACGGGTTTTCCAAAAATCGAATCATCCGGGCTGAAGGGGTGTATCAGGGACGCTTTTGAGACGGCAAGGAGAACGACAACGGTGGGAACTCAAACGATTCAGACATCTGATAAGGCTACAATCGACCGTGCCTTCGGCCCCGAAACAGGAGGCGATCATGCAGGGGCATTGGGCTTTTCGGATGCCCGTCTTCTGTTGTTCCCGGTGAAATCCATGAAAGGCGTCTTTGCATGGATCACCTGCCCGCAGGTACTGGAGCGGTTGAGAACCGATCTCGGACTTGCGGGAGTCGAGGGTATATCCATCCCGAAGGAAAACACAATTCCGGTTAACTCTCAGCTGCCCATTAAAGGTGACAGGATTGTCCTGGAGGAATATACCTTTAACGTTAAAAAAGATCAGAATAGCAGCGATCCGTGCTCAGTATTTGCCAATTGGCTTTCAACAAATGTGTTTCCTCAGGGAAATGAATATGGCTACTGGAGAGAGAAAATGAAGAAAGACCTCGTTGTGTTGTCCGATGATGATTTCGGGGATTTTGTACATCTCTCCACAGAGGTTATCACACGGATTAAGATAAATAACGAGACCGGTACGGTGCAGGATGGAGCTCTGTTCACAGAAGAGTATCTGCCTTCAGAAACGATTCTCTATTCCCTAGCGTTAACGACTCCTGTTTTCAGGGATGACAATGACAAGGGAGTGTTCAAGCAGAATCAGGGGATAAAGGAAGAAGAACTGGTGATGGACTACTTTGTCGATGGACTGCCGGAAGTCCTCCAGATCGGCGGCAACGCTACCATCGGCAAGGGAATTGTGAGGACTAGGGTGTGGGGATAAGACATGAATAACGAAAGTAAACTGAAGGGCCTCGATCGGGGGCGCGCGAAGTTTGCATATGATTGTGCAAAAGAGGGCAGCACGATTCCGAAAAAAAAGGAATACAAATCATATGTCAAGAAAATCCCCCTGCTGATTAAGACGAACGGCCTTGGAGCGACGTTTGCGTTTGTAAAATCGAAATCAGACGCAGATAATAAGAAATCCGGATATGCTTACCATCTGATCTACCAGCAGACGGCAGATTGGCTGAAGAACGATGAGAAGAAGCTCATCATCTTAAATAATGCCGATGACCTGATCGGAAAGATCATCGATCTCGATTCACCTGAATATCGTGCCGTAACAAACGAAGTGCTGGCATTTTTTACCTGGCTCCGTAGATTCGCGGATGGTATGATCGAAGGGGAAGCTGACGATGACTGAAAGGGGAAGAGTAATAAAATATGACCGCGAGAGGCATTTTGGCTTCATTCGGCGGGAAGAAAATCACACTCAGGACGTGCATTTCAGCCGGGACAGTTTCTACGGTCAACCTCCCTCAGTTGGTGACCGGGTTGAATTTGATATAGTATCACAACAACGGGGCCCCCATGCGAAAAACATGAAGGTCGTCGGAAATGCGGCGGGACCGACCACCAATGAAACCAATTCAGCGAATGATCTGCATAGATTATTGCCGAAAAACACAAGAAGTGTTATCTCATCGGAAGAAATTGATAATTATGCATTGCGATTGAACAAGGATCCGTATTATTCTGATGGAAAATTCTATTTTTTTCAAAAAGATAAAAGTGGAAGGATTATCGTAAACATCCAGCCCGATTATTCGAAAGGGAGTGTCGATGCCCTACAAGAGAGACAGAAGCAAAACATCACAAAGTTGTGCCGGGAGATCAAGTCCAAAATCCTGACTACCGACTGGAAACTGGTAATAGGTCTCGGGAATGAATCTGTCTACGAGACGTCCCTGACGCTTCATCATATCTACGGCATTCCATATATCCCCGGCAGTGCGATAAAAGGCGTCGTCCGGAGTTATATTATAACAGAAATGTTTGGTAAAGACACATACGGAAACATTGATTTAAAAAACGCCGAGGTACGGGCTCTGAAGGATCAGGGCTTTTGCGATATCTTTGGGTGTCCGAAACAGAGTTACTACAAAGAGAGCAGACAGGGGAAAGTTCTGTTCTTTGATGCATTGCCGACCTCCAAACCGACGATCAGGCCGGATATAATGAACCCGCACTATGCGCCGTACTATACCGATCGGGCAATGAAAACCCCGCCCGCGGACTATCACAAACTTATCCCGGTTCCGTTTCTAGCAGTGGAGAACACAGCATTCGAGATTATTATCGGAATGAGAGATGATCCATATCAAATTGCGGGAGGAGCATTTGCAGGCCGGTCACCACTGGACGTGGCACTGGAGTGCGTTGAAAAAGCCTGCCACGAACATGGTGTTGGAGCCAAGACCGCCGTGGGATATGGCTCTATAGCCGAGGAGGGCTCTTGAGAACCATAATAGTGGAACTGTCACAAGAACACTCCCATGTATTTTATTTGCACTTTTAATTTTGTAGAATCGGTTCAAAAACTATATGATGGCCTGCATGAAAGGATCGTCCATGCCAAAAACAGTTATTCTCTTTGGTCACACTGACGGACACGGTATTGCCATGACCGCGATATCTGAAAAGAATCTCATCGATGAAGGGTATGACGTCACAACTGAATGTAAATACGTCAAGTGCAATCCTGCGACGTGTGAGGCGCCTGATGAGTGTGGTACCGGTGTTGTGGAGTTTTTCTGGTGTTACACCTTTCAACGCTATGACTACTCACATCTCCAGCCTGGCGATCTCGTCGTTATCGTGGATATTCCGCTCCCGATTCAGCATGAGCTCCCATTTCCGGTTGCCTGTCTGGCAGTGAAGAAAATCAAGGAGCTGAGTGAGAGATGCATACGGGTGATCATCGTCGACCATCATAAGCGTTCCATGACGCATTATGGAGAGGCGATACAAAACGGCGCTGAGGTAGTTTTCTGTGCCGGTACGGAGAAGTACTGCCACTATGGCCGTCCAAGAAAAGATATGTTTATGTGGGGGAAGGTTGGTGCAATCTGCGACCGCGATTATACCATGCGTCCCGTTGAAGAAGAGGAAATAGAACCATTTGCAAGGCTTGAAAAGTATGCTGGCTGGCTTCATGCTACACGCTCAAACATTCCAACGGTTATGCTCACAATGCAACGCGGGTGCATACCTGAGATTCGGAATGGCAATAACCAGACAGTCCAGCCCAAATCAAAAAAATGTAGAGAAGTTTCGCTGATTGATGAAGGTCTGGATTACAATGAAAGATTCAAACAGCTCGAAAAGGCGTGCGAAATAAAAGAAACCCCATATGGCGTGGGCGTCTGCAACGAAGGCACGGTCACTGTCATAAAGAATTGGAAGGAGAAATCGCTGCTTCCACTCGTATTTAAGCTGCCACGGAACATCAGGTGGAAAGGACATGATGACGCACTTTTTGTAAAAGTTGATCCCCCGAAGGCGGCACATAAGTTTGCAGATGAAATTATTCAAATTCTGAACTCTCCGCGGATTGATGAAACTGCAGTCCCTTCTTCTGAGCACGAATTTTTTGACTACATTCTGAAATTGTTTGGTAGAGTAGACATCCCCGAGTACCTGACCAAACACGCATGGGGTCATGTGGAGAACGTCTTGGCAAACGCCCAGCTGCTGGGGATGTTGTCAAACCTTACTTCGCGAGAACAGAAGATACTCAACTGGGGCGCTCTTTTCCATGATATTGGAAATGCTGCTGCATCTCCAGAATTTTCAGAACTATTCCAGGATGATAAAATCAGGGAGAATCCAAGGAGAGAACATGAAAAGCATACTGATACAATTCTGGAACACTGGAAACAAAAGGGATATTTTACCGGCATTATCGAAGAGAAGGAACTCGAAATAATCCGTGATATCTGCCTGGGTCACCGTAATGATCCCAATACTATCCCTCATGATGAACCCAACAGAAAACTATGTGTCTTGCTCCGGATCGCCGATGCACTGGATCGGACAAAAGATAGAGCAAGAATAAATGACAAAGAGATCAAGCATTCTGAACTAATGGAAAGAGAATTATTGGATGATGAAGCACAAAAACACTGGAACAGTCAGAGGGCGATTGATGCGATCAGGGTCGACGCTAAAAGGGAGAAAATTGTGTTCGAATTTATTGTCACCGATCGAAAAGAAGCGAATTTCACTCTTGAAAATTTTGAGAAGGAGCTGGATAACCTGAAAGGAATTGGAGTCATCCCAGATCCGGAAATTCGGGTTGTCGAAATCGACGATTGGTGGTATTGAGAGTGAGAACTCTTATTTTTTGGTATTTGTTCGGGGCCCTCTGGCAATGCATGTGCTCTCATTTGAGTGTCCTTTCATTGCCCCACAAACTCCCTCACCGTGAGTTCATCGCTGATACCTGTCGATCCGAAGACCGTACGAAACGCCGATCTTCCGGATAGGAGTTACGCAATTCCACCTTTCGACCGAAAGATCGATATATATTCGCAACGGAATAAATATCCGTGGTCCGTTCTCCGCCGATCTCTGACTGCGATTACATCAATTTCC
>Ga0079064_1017679_pt1 | contig 9940 bp, 6 predicted proteins | sample ADurb_Gel_03_Slu_FD_73456 | JGI IMG/M metagenome (GOLD analysis project Ga0079064, IMG submission 73456) | Active sludge microbial communities from Illinois, USA, of municipal wastewater-treating anaerobic digesters - ADurb_Gel_03_SludgeMetaT... | ecosystem: Engineered > Bioreactor > Anaerobic >... | reverse complement strand
CAATAATACAAGCTGCAAAGGAATAAGCTTTATATAATCCCTTAAGTAGTTTGAAACTAATAAATCCTTAAACAAAATCCTTACAATTGCTTATCTTGGATGCTAATAAGTATAATGGGGTTCCATGTACAATCAGCATGGTGCACTGGGACGGAGATGGTCAAGCGGTCGAAATGAATGTCATTAATACGATGCTAAAGGGATTTAAAATACGATATCCAAACATTAATGTGTCGCTAACAATTTTATCGGACTATGAAAGGTCATATTCGACAAGACTGACAGGAAGTGATGTCGCTGATGTCTTTCTGATGCCTGATGGCGACGTTATGCCGTGGGCGCCCTTGCAAGTTTGTGAAGATTTAGATCCGTATATTGAAAATAGCGAACTTGTCCTTACTGATGAAATGTATGAATCCGCGGTTGTTCGTTATAAGTATGATTTTAGTTTAGGGCGATGCGCTCATTCTGGTACAACAATAGCGTTACCTAAAGACATTGGTCCAATGGTGATGTATTACAATAAAGCAGCGTTTAGAAAAGCAGGAATTAATTATCCAAGCAACACGGAAATTATGAACATAGAAGATGCTTTTGAAATGTGGTCTAAATTAAAGCAAGTCAATAATAAAGGACAAATTACAATGTATGGGGTTGGCGGACTTTCTACAGAAGGGCTTGTATGGTCATCAGGCGGTGATTTTTTGAATGAAAATCGCACATCATTCCCGACCGACCCAGAAACAATTGCTGGGCTTAAAGCAGGCTTTTCGTATATGCAACGCTCTTACGTCAACGTTGAAGGTTATGAGTTCTGTCAAGTACAACCACCAGCATCATGGAGTGCGGGTAGTGATGCGTCCAAATTATTCTCAAACCAAATGTTAGCGTGTTTTATTGGTTTAAAAAGTAAAGTAGCACAATTTCGTAAATTGAATTTTGATTGGGACGTTTGTCCAGTTCCTGCTAATAGTGTTTCACCTGAAAAGAATGCGTGGAGTGGGTCAGTTGGTTACTCAATGTTTAAAGGTTCACAATATAAAGAAGCAGCGTGGAAATTAATTGAATATATTGCTTCAAAAGAAGGACAGGAACTTTTAAGCGCAACAGGATTTCAAATCCCAGTTTATCCTGAATTAGCCGAACAACCTGACTACATTGAAAGAGAATCAAATAATATGCCCGCTAATTTTGCTTGTTTCTTAGCAGCAGCAGAATTCCAACCAATCGGTTTATGGAGTTATCATCGTAACCAACTTTGGAAGCAAGAAGGTTATGATCTTAAAGCTGAAAAATTATTTGCGGATAATCCAGACGAAAGAATAACCGTTGATCAGTACCTTGAAGAAGTACGGACAATAGTAAATCAGAAATTGAGCCTTTAATTATGGTAAGAAAAGAAAAATTCAAAAAACATGGCCCACATAGTAAGGCAATTAAAGAAGCAATTGTCGGCTGGCTTTTTGTTGCACCTTTGCTAATCGGTGTTTTGCTTTTTTTAGCATTTCCGCTTGTGTATGCATTTGTCATTTCTTTTACCGACACTAAAGCAACAACACAAGGAATGCAGTTTATTGGCTTTGACAATTATTTGAACGTGTTAAATGAACCATTATTTATGCAAGGGATGATTAACGTGCTTATAACTTGCTTAGCTGTTCCTTTCGGCGTCTTCATCGCTACGATTTTAACAAATTTACTCGTATCAAATCCAAAATTTTCAATTATTTTCAAGTCGATTTATTATGTGCCAACTGTTTGTGGTGCAATCGCCATTACTTTCATATGGCAGTCGATGTATGCTCAAGGGTATGGCGTTATTAACCAAACACTTAAGTCACTAGGATGGATAAAAGAGGATATTAACTTTATTAGTGATCGTAATTTTTTGATTTCGATGATGGTTATGGGCATTTGGGCTGGATTAGGAACGTCCATTTTATTACTATTTGCCTCCCTAAAAGCAGTTTCCAAGCAACTTTATGAGGCGGCGAGCATTGATGGCGCTTCCTTTATTCAAAAGTTCTTTAAAATTACATTACCAGCACTATCACCAACAATTTTTTATATCTTACTTACGGGTATTTCAGGAACGCTACAAGAATTTGCACGCTTCCAAGCGATGGCTGGCGCCAAGGGGAGCCCAGCGTGGGCAATGTCACCCGTGTGGTTTATTTATTTGCGAACATCAAACAATTTCCGGGGTGAAGCTTCCGCAGCGGGCATTATTCTTGGTGGATTTATATTGATTATTTCAGCATTTCAATTTGTTGCATCAAGATTATGGGTGAACTATGATACGTAAAGAAGCAATTGTACACAAAAAACAATTTAAAGCCACATATTATATTGGCAAGTTTTTTGCGTATTTAACGCTCCTTTTGACGTCATTATTTTTTATCTTTCCATTTTTATACGCGCTTGGTGTTTCCTTTAATGATCCAACCTCAGCATCGTTTGAATGGTTGTTACCCCGAGAAACTATTGATATCGGATCTTATTATAAGTTTTTCGTTGAAAGTGAAGCAAATGGTATTCCTGTTTGGCGGGCTTTCTTAAACACAATACTATATGTAAGTCCGCCGATTTTAGTTGGGGTTTTTTGTTCTGCACTTGCCGCATATTCTTTTGCTAGAATCAATTTTAAAGGAAAAAATATTGTCTTTTATGGATTGCTTACGACGATGGTTATTCCTGGCATTGTTACGATGGTTCCATCTTTTTTACTATTCCAAGATTTTTATAAATGGGATAATACGCCCCTACCCTTAATCGTTCCTGGTATGTTTGGTAGTGCGATGACCATGTTATTCTTATATCAGTATTTTCGAACACTACCAAAAGAACTAGAAGAAGCGGCCCAAATTGATGGTATGTCGCGCTTTGGCATATTTTTTAAAATTATTCTTCCGCTGTCATTTCCAGCGATAATCACGCAAATTATTTTGTCCTTTAATGGAGCGTATAATGATTACATGGGGCCATTACTTTACGTTAATAGCGTTCCTAGCATGAAAACGATGCAACTATTAATTGTTAGCACACAAACGTCAATGGGAAGTCCATATCCACTGATGATGGCTGCCTCAATTATTGGTCTTATTCCGACATTACTACTATATATTTTCGCGCAAAAATACTTTGTCGAAGGCATTACAATGACGGGTATTAAATAGGAGGATTGTGATGTGAGTAAAGGAAGGAAGCGAATTTTTATGTTAATACCACTCTTAACATTAGGCCTTGTTGGCTGTAGCGAACCCAAGAATGAATCGTTGAAAGGATATTTCGAAGGACCGGATGCGCCAGAAGGAGCAATTGCCAAAGTTGATGGTCACGATTCGTTGTTAATCACCGACTACTATCTTTCTTTTATTAAAAATGAAAAAGATAAATATGGTGTTTATTTTTATGATAAAACTGATAAAAATCTAGTGGCATACAATGAAGTACCCGCTAAAATTGTTGTTCGTGGGGTTGAATCATTTGGTATGTATGAAACTTATGATTTCGTTTCAGGCTATGATTCGGTCGTAGCAACTAATTATGGCTATCATTGTATTTCTATTGTCCGTACACGTGCGGAATCGGAGTTTCGTGTTATGGATAGCTATTACATCTCTAAAGAACATGGTTTTGCCCTTAATAGAAAAGTAACAGTTATTAAAGCGAAAAAACGAGATGCTGGATTCGAATCTTTATTCATGTTAAAAAATGGCAGTCATTTACAAAGTGTTGATAACTTTGGTTTCTTTATTCCTGGTCATTTATACAAAGACACGAAATACAATGCACCTACAGCGCTTATTACTAGCTTATACAACCCACAAGTTTACGTCAAAGAAACACGTTTAGGATTACCGATGACAATGATTTATAACTACACGAACGAACATTATTTATCAATTGTTCATGCTGAACCAAATATTAATGTTCATGGCGAAAAAGGCGGTGGAGCAGATGGCGCCATTGATGATGACTTAGAATATGGATCACTTGGATTTGAAAGTGAAGATAAAGGTTATCCAATTGATATTGGTATTACAATGTGTTATCCGTGTGCGGAAGGGCCCGCTACCTTCGATAGTGGAGCAGGTTGGGCCCGAAGATTCCACCAAGTAGAAGAGCGGCATTTTCATGAATACAAAATGGGTTTAGTTTTCGGTAAAAAAGAATCGTTTAATGATGCCCTTGTTGATGCATATGAGAAATGTTATATGTATGTCGATAGTCGATGTAAAAGGGTGGAAAATGAGCTTGTTTACCAACAAAACATTGATTGTTTTGCGGCAGAAACCATCTCGATTAATAAAAATGGCGTTTTAGCTTACGGGATGCCATGGGAACTTAATGTTGATAAATCAAAGAGTAAAGGTCCATATTCATTCCAGATGGGTTTTGTTGGTCAGCAAACTTCCGTGGGAGCCCATTTATTTAGACAAGGACTAGATAAGGAAAATGAAGATTATATAACAAAAGGCGAGGGGATTCTTAATTTTTGGACTTCGGATACAATTTATCCAGCCACAAATCTATTTCCTTATATTTGGTGGAATGGTGTTGGTGGCGAATTACATCGCATGGGTTCGGCATCATACGCAACAATTTACTTACGAATGCTATGTGATGGTGTTGAGGGGATTTTAGATGCATATCTATATGGCAAAGAATATGATGTTATTAAAAGTGCATGGTTAGATTACTGTGTGAGATTTGCGGATGCTCTTATTTCTGTCCAAAACGAAGATGGTTCGTTTAATCGCGCTTTTACGAAAGATGGCGCGATTCCCGGTGATGAATTTGGGGATAAAAATATTGGATATGATGGTAGTGACCCCGCTAAGTTTAAAATAAATACACCAATTGCGATTCGTTTCCTATGTAAAATGTACGATACAATTGAAGCTGATACACCACAAAATATTGCTCGTAAAGCAGCATATAAAGAATCAGCGCGGAGGGCTGCAGACTATTCATACACTAATATTTACTTAGAAATGGGCAAATATGTTGGTGGAACTTGTGACAACGCTAATGTTGTCGATAAAGAAGCGGCCATATACGCAATGTTTGGGTTTAGATATGCCTATGCACTTTTTGCAGATGAGCGCTACGAAAAGGCAATGCGTCATGCCGCGTGTACATCCTTATCATGGACTTTTATGTATGACTACGCTTGTCCTGCAAATGATGAAGATATCGCAAGTTGCCCTTATGTTGATGGACATGTTATGGGTACGTCAATTATTGCTACTGGCCACGCTGGAGTTGATGGTTTTGCTTGCTATATGTGGTATGACATATTCAAAGTTTATCAATTAACTGGTTGTGAAATGTATAAAAAAGCTGCAATTACATTGCAAAATGCGGTTAAATTATTTACGGATTATGATAGCAGTAAAGACTGGACTTATCCGTGTTTAATGGTGGAAGCGTGTCAAGTAATGGATTTCTTATTTAAACCAACTAATAAAGATGGTTCATTATGGCTACCATGGTGCGGTGTCGCTCAAATTAACCCGATTATGTATACGTATTTAGATTTTGGAGTGTATCAATTAGAAGATGTGGTACTTTAGAAAAAAAATAGTCGCTCTAGCGACAAGTTTGCTGATTGTTAGTGCGGTGTGTACTGCTAATTTTCGGAGCGTAGAAATTATTAAAGCCCTCCCTGGTGACATGGAAATTAATTATGCGCCCGATGTATGGATCGATAATAGTCCTGGCAGTAGATGGGAAATTGATGAAGCCTTAAAAGTTTTTGAATTTAATAAAAATAATGAATTTGAGTATAATTTCACATCAAATACGATGGTTACAAATCAGTTTGATATAAGAGAAGCAACCGTCACAATGGAAGCGAAATTTAAAGGAACCACGACAAGCGCTTATATTGCTAATGACCCTGATAGCAGGGAAGTGCAATTTGGATTGATTCCATGGTATATTGATTCGAACAACTGGTTGATGGTATATACGGGCTTTAAAAAGGTTTCAAATGGTCACTTATTTGATGTTAACTGTTACGCAAAAATTAACGGATCAACGCATGTTGAGTATTTCGTGCGTGAGGAAGGTAATCGCTGGATTCCGCCATCTGACCCCGATAACATTGAGTGGCATTCTTGTTGGCCTGATGGAATTAACGGCAATAAAAACCCTTCAACTTTAGAGGAGACTGAAGTAGATCCTAGTGAAGAAAACTCCATCTATGTGCGTAAAACCAGAAAAACTTTTGCGGGAAAAACATGCGATAGTATTTTTGTGAAAGTAAATGATTACGAATTAAACTTTGGACGTGATAATTTCATGTTTTCTGATCCAGCAAAAATTGAAGAAGCGAATCCTGATTTAATGCCTGCTGTTGGGCTTTATGTCATGAATATGGGGAAAACGATTGTTAGCAACTTAAGAGTAAATATCTCTTATGATAAAGTGTTGCCACTACCAACAATCGAACCAACAAGCACTCCCGTTACTACAGGGACAGTTGATAGCAAGGTTCGCATTCCTGACTTTATTGCCTATGATAATAATGGAGAAAACTTAGATTATGAAATTGGAATCATTGATCCGTTTGGCGATGTTGTTTATTTAGATGGTGAAAATTATTTTGTTCCCAAATTAGTGGGTAAATATATAGTTACTATTTCAGCAACAGATGCAGAAAATAATACAGGCAAATATGTCTATGAAATAAATGTTAAAAGTGGTAAGGGCCATATTGATGAAGATGTATATGACGATTATCTTACTCCTATCATAGTGGATACTTCAATTATCATTGCTAAAGCTATTTTTATTGCCATTCCTGTTACAATTGCGCTCTATACAGGTTTAAAAATATTGTTAGTAATCCTTAAGAAAAGGAGAGAGTCAAAATGAAAAAAATAAACAAAATAAGTGCTTTTGTATTTTTAAGTGCCGTTTCTCTTTTTTCATCATCAATATTAAAGAACAAAGACGATATTATAAAAACCAATGCTGACGAAGAGATGGTTACACAGTTTGCTGATGTTTCACAATTTGGACTTGTCTTTAACGCCCATCACTCGACCAATTTAGTAATTGACGAAGAAAATCAAACAATGACAACAAATGGTGCCTGGGATAGTGCCTTTTTGTCCACAAATCAATTTGATACAGGGGCATCATCATATTCTTTTAAAACGCATGTTACTAGTACTGAAGGAAATGTAAACGATGGCGGTATCGGCTTTAACTTATATTTTAATAACGACAACTACGTGACTTTTTATCTATGTTGGAAACAGGGTATGGTTATGGACACGATTGCCGAAGGTGTTTATCTGTGTCATGTTAACGGGCAATGGAACCAAGTGTGGGAATATGCAAAATATCCGATTGGTCCGTATATTACCGCCTCGACATTTACTGATATTTGGTCAGATTATGGTGGATGGGGCAAAGGCCCAGATCGGTTTAATATTACATCAATGAATTTAAGGGGTAATTCTCATATTATCGCTACGACAGGGTTCGATATGACATTGTATGTTGATCGTGTTATTTATAATGACCGCTTAGTGGATGTTATGCAGTATCAAATTGATGCATTTGAAGTTGATGGATTTACACCTGCAACTTATTATAGTCCGCGTTATGCAATTGATGCATTAACGAATCCAAAAGGGGCTGGCGAACGCATATATGCGCATCTTAAACCGAAAATTGGGTTCTTTAACAACGCTATCGGTAATGTCACTTATTCAAATATTGTTTTTAAACATAACAATGTCAAATCAACAATAAGTAGCAATTTCAACGTTTATGGCGATGCTCCCAAAACGCATGTTATCAACAATGATACTAAGACAATTACATATGAAAATGATGGGAATTTTAATAGTAGTTTTTCAATTGCTGAAGATGTTAATACATCAGGAAGTCGAATTGATTTATCTGCGCGCGTTAGTGGGACGTATGAAGATGTTAATGATTCACAAATTGGATTTGCTGTGTTTCATGATGACTTAAACTATATGATAGCTTATTTACGGTGGAGTGGAGTTGGCACTATTGATGGTATTCATTTTCTTTTTACGGTTGATGGTAATACCGAATCTGTCTATAGTGGTGCTAGAATCCCGTGGGACAATAGTTTTGAAACACCTGCTAATTTTAAAGATTTATGGTCTGATAACAGTGGCTTCATTACTGACTTTGAAGTTCCATGCGGAATCGATGATAATTTTAACAAAATTAGGGGTGAGAGCCAGATAAAAATTGCAACTGGTTTTAGAATGAATTTATCAAAAATACGTGTTTACTATCTTTCGCGTTTAGTCGATGTGTATCAAATTGGTGTTACTGCACTCGGAACTGATAGTAAAGAACATACTTGGTATAGTCCGTCATGGACAAGCGATGCCTTTACTTATCCTAAAGGAGGCGGAGAATCGCTTTTAATTAATAATAATCCTAAAATCGGCTTTTATGGATATAATTGTGGCGAAGTGACACTGAGCGACCTTGAATTTAATGGTAATCGTTTGGAACCATATGATCCACTGACAATTCCATTTGGCACAAGAACTGAAGGTGACTGGGATTTTACGGGTAGCAATAATGGTGCGAACTGGACATATGATAACGGCGAGTTAACGGAGGTGTGGGAATATATAAGCACCGATGACCGGTATTTAGAAGTTACCGCTTTTACCGATAATGTTGATCATAATTATCACTTTGGGGCAAAATTAAAATTTACACAAAGGTTTGGAAACAAATCATTGATTGGTATTTACCCATATTATTTGGACGCTAATAACTATTTACTTGTGTATTTAGGATACGAAGATATTGTCACTAAACTCGTTGTTTGTGGCAAAATAAATGGCAATTATCTTGGTGGTGTAGAATATCTTGCCGATGAAATTAATGACTACAACTACACATTAGATACGAAACTTGAAATTAGTGTTGAAGATGATAATGTTTCAATTTATTTAGGTAATACTCTGCGAGAAACTTATGCATTTACGTTTGCCAGACAAACATTTGGCGAACGCGAACTAACGAATGCAAAAGTTGGTTTTGTGGCCTTTAATGCTTCATGCGTAATTAAAGAAATCCAAAAGAAAGAATCAAGAATTTTTGAATTTACCCCCACTGAACAAGACGTACCGATAATTTATGAAATTGGTACTAGACCTACATATGTCAGTCTAGATTCTACAATTGAACTGCCAACTTACCAAGCATTTAATTTTAATGGAGAAATTATTGATCATCAAATTGAAGTTACTAAACCAAATGGCGACAAAATTAATTTAGCCAGTGGAATCAATTCATTCGTCGCTGATCAAACTACTAACGAGGAAAATAAATATGTAATCAATGTTACCGCGATTGATGAGTGGGGAAATGAAGCAAATACAATTACTTATACAATTGATGTTTATGAATATCTTGATCCACTTACTCCAATTGTACGCGAAGTCATTTGGCAGACAAAATTAATTATATCGTTTTTCAGCTTGCTACTTGTTTTAACTACAGCACTAGCTATTGTTTTATTAATGAAAAATAAAAAAGAGGCGAAATTAGCGGAGGAATTAAATAGAAAAAACCGCGAAAAAAACATGGAAAAGTTAGGAGATGATTACTAATGAAAAGACCGCAATTTAGTTTAGTATTAGTGGCATTAATTTTTTCGCTGGTTAGCTGTAAACAAAAAGAACCAGATTTCGAAACTAAATACTTAACTGTAACGACCGAAAAGACCTTCCAATTATATGATGCATTTAATGAAAATGATTTTGTTGTTAAATATAAAGATAGTCTTCTAACACGTGAACAATATACGATTGATGCAACGAAATTTGATACTTCTAAAATAGGTCAAACGAGTATAAAAGTTACATTAAACATTGCTGAAGAAGTATTTGTTGAAGTACCGATTTCGATAAATTTTCGC
>Ga0079064_1010212_pt1 | contig 10140 bp, 8 predicted proteins | sample ADurb_Gel_03_Slu_FD_73456 | JGI IMG/M metagenome (GOLD analysis project Ga0079064, IMG submission 73456) | Active sludge microbial communities from Illinois, USA, of municipal wastewater-treating anaerobic digesters - ADurb_Gel_03_SludgeMetaT... | ecosystem: Engineered > Bioreactor > Anaerobic >... | reverse complement strand
GTCCCTCCACAGCCTAGCTCAGCATCATCTGTGTGTGGCGCAAGGACTAGCACTCTTTCCGAACTCGGCAATAGCCCAACCTCCTTCTCACCTGACAGTGGCGCTTGCGCTTCACAGTTGGTTGCCGGAACCTCGGCACTCGGCAGACATGGCACCTCATTTCCAAATGCTGTTGCCCATCTGTCAAGTCTCCTAGATTCCCAGTAGCAAGACTCATAGGGAACACACACAGGTGCTCGTCGCAGAATCACCATGGCAGGTACTAGGCCGGTACGGCTCTTCCTCTATCCCCGTCTCGCTGCACAGTGCGCCTACCACTAGAGTGTTTCACACGGGGTACCAAGCACACCGCATACAAGACCTGGGTAGTGACTTCTCTGTCATCATCCTCGCATTTCGAATGCTTCACGACGAAAAGGGCGTAGCGGAGATGTACCCTTGGGATCACAGGCAACAAGTGCACTGACCATCGACAACAGTGAGTGCGTGGCGCCAATTGCCACTTGCCTTCTAGTGTCGTTCTGGCCCATAGACACTACCACAGCCAGTGCCAACCGAACAGGATTCTCAGTCGATCGCCGCGTGAACACCCAATTCGCGGCTTGAAACACACCGCAATCACATGCAGTAATGGTCCATTTGCGTCTCGGGCCGCTTAGCTGCAGCTCCGATGCCTAACATGCACTTTGCTGGGCAGCAACTCTCCTGGCATCAACCGTGTGTATACCCGAGACGCGATCCATTGACGATCGCAGGAGAAGACGCTACCGTACCGCTGTCCCAGGCAGCAACCGTCCATACAGTTCACGCAATTCTAGAGCGTAAGCTTCTGCATTCAGTTCTTCGAGAATAGCCCTCTTGCCATTCGTTCCTAGTCGTTTGGCCTCATCAGGACTGCTTAAGAGGTAGTCCAGGGCATTCAGATGAGCATCCGCATCATCTGCGTCAACCACAATGCCACAGTCGTATCTATTGACCATACTTGCGCAGTATGCCAAATCGCTTACAACAACCGGCAGTCCAGCGGCCATGTACTCGCCCAGCTTCAGCGCCCAACCTTTCTCATGGTTAGGAGTATGGTGTAACGGCAACCAGCCAACCGCCGCCTCGTTCAGGATCAGCCTGACTTCAGGCCTAGTCAATATCCCGCGATAGTCGATACCATCTCGCTTGACAGTGGTCCTGGCGGTTTCATCTCGCAAAGGCCCAGCTACTAGAACACGACATCCATGCAACGCAAGGATTCTGGGTGCCACCTCAGCAATTGTATCCGCGCCTCGGGCCATCGCAACACCCCCAACATACGCTACTCCAGTTCGTGAGGAATCGTATGGCGTTGAAGTCTCAGCTTCATCTCGAGACGGAACCCCCATGAATATGGCCACTTCGTTCATACCCAGTTGACGTGCGCGGATTTCGCCTAGCTCGTTAATAACCACGGCTGCGCTTGCGTTGCCAATCCCTCGGCACTCCATGGTATGAGCAATTGCTATCGAGAGTCGCCGCAGGCAGGGTGGGATCCATGATCTCACAGATACGATATCAGGCAAGAACTCATGCATATCGTATATGACAGGCCGACCAGTCACCTTCCTAAGTCGCCCAATCCACGGAAGCAGCTCTGGGTCATGAACATGCAATGCATCATAATCCGAGGAATGGAGTTTGCAGTACCGCACAGCGTCTAGAGGATTCAACATGAACCTACCTAATCGGCCGCGATTTCGGCCAAGTGCTACTATTCGTACCCCATTCCTCTCCGAATCATCAGAATCACAGTTGACGGCCAGCACTGTAACCTCTACTCCAAGCCTTCTGAGGTTGCAGCTTTCCAGCCAGAATATGCGTGTATCGTCCCATCTGTGGCTCGTTGTTATCATCAGAACATGCACATGTCATCACCCATTTCTTGGTGCTCGGTATCGGCAATTCTGAAATCAAATGCCTGACAAAGGCATATATACCTCAACGACTTGAGTTGGTATCTCTGTTTCACAGAATAATCATGATCGTCACAGGCCACGGTGCTCTCTACTACCTTGCATTCTGAGGCAATGCCAAGGCACTTACCAGACGCCAACAGCCTCGCGGCAATGTAAAGTGTGTTCTTCATACTCGAATGCGAGTATGCGATCTTGGTTGTCCGTTTCTGGGGCCATGGGTGAATACCGCATTGATCATTGCGAGAAAGGAGAAGAAGGCACGTGCATCCCGCAGATCAAGTGCAGGGATAGTTGCAGCCCAGAAGACAAAAGCATATACACTACCATCACTAACCGCTAACGGTACCTCTTTCCTGCTAACAAAAAACCGGTATGCAGCGATGATCATCATCAGGACAAACGGAACAAACCCCATAATGCCAACTTCGCAGAGTAGTTCAAGAGCCAGATTGTGTGGTGTTCCTTCGGTGCTTACGGTGCCTGCGAAAAAGGGGAAGGAGGCCAGCCCCCAACCCAGGGCCGGTTTCTGGAGAAACATATCCTCGGCTGCCCGGGCAAAATGCACCCTTGCAGCTAATGATGTATCCTCAACCCCCGCAGTGAGCGCCAAACGCCTCCCAATGGTATAGAAGTATCCCTGTGCATATAGACGCCTGACTACGTAGACCCCAACAAGCAACCCTGCTAATGCGCTAATACTTGGTCTCTTCAGTCTCCTAGACCTGTACAGCATGAGGGCAACAAGAGACATGAACGATGCGATAAGGGGGCCCCTTGCCGACATGATCAGCAACCCCATGACCAGCATAAGCGCAACTGCTTGTTTGGGCACTGTTCCGAGGCCTAGCATGCCAATGGAAACTCCCAAGGCTAAGCTAATGGCTCGTCCACCGCTGATATAACTCGAACCACCTACGCCCCTAAGATGAAACTGCCCTGGAGCCGCCCCAACTATGGTGAAAAGGCTGAGCACCAAACCAATGACGATCTGGGCCCGCATAAACGTCTCCATCTTCTCGGTATCAGTGACCAAGAACAGTGTAGCCATCACTGCTAAGCCATCTACCACGACCAATCGAAATAGCTTGATCTTTACCGGATCAATAGGCGCTATTGTGTAAGTCGAAGACAAAAGGAGGGATCCCACAAGTATTCCATAGATCAAACAGAACACCAAAGGCAAGCGAATACGCCGACCATTAAGGACTGCTTCACGCCCCATGAATAGGATCAGGAGCCCCGCAAGCAAGGCCGTGAAATCAGCAGCCATCAGGCCTTGCAGTGTCGCCTTGAACTGGCCTGCCCATAGGTAGACGACTAGACAGCCTTGGGGTGAAAACACACTCATGATGAGCGTCTTTGCAGAAACTCGTCCATGGCTAAGCGACATTCCAGCCACTGCTCCCAAACACACCTTTCCGAGCACTCGTCCATGGGTGCTATGCATGGTGCCTTGCGTTGCTGGCTCTGCGTACCTATATCCCGTTGCAGGTACGCGTCTCGCGGAGACTACCCGAGCTACACGCACCGTGATACCCAACTGCAGTAGTGCCATAGCTCTAGCGACAGGTTGTCCATGCACAGAACTCCATGGACATTACAAGTCAAATCCGATTCGAAGACCAAACGAGCTCAACCTACTCCGATACTCGCTGAGTGCCAGTAACACACGTAATTGGGGGTTGGCACTGCAGGCATGTCGCCCTATGCCAGTCCATATGACAGCAAGTAAGGGACCACCCAACGGCCCAGTCTGCGGTAACACCACAACCGCATTGATCGTCAGATCCCGGCCTTGTCACACATAGGTTCAGGGCGGTATCTATATGGACCCCAGCAGCTTGAGGGGAATAGCACATTCGGTAGCACAAACCATAGTCGTGGGATCTAGTCTTCGCCGAGACAACACCCTGTGCAACTGCCAATCGCGGACACCTCATTGTGAAGCCATGCCTGGAACGCGTTTGCTTCGTCATCTTATGTACGTGCAGGATTCACACGGCGCTCGCAAGTTGGGTGCAAGCCTATTTACTAGTACGAGCAAAGGGCCAACAGCTGGTTAGGCCGTCTGATTCGTCAAACCTCATGTCACCTACCATGTACCTCGACATGAACGAATTGCTTGTCTGCCTGCCTGTGTAATAACGGCTAAACGTCTCCCGTCCCACCTTCCCATAGGATGCGCGTGGCTGTGAGTCAAACTCTTTGCGAACCTTGACTCTATCATTTAGTGCTCTTGCAGGAACATATAGCCAACTTCCTGCTAACCAGCGGCGCGCGAGGCTCACAACATCCGTCTTGTCTGACTTTGCGGCTTGCTTGTCACTGATTCCGACGAGTTGGCTGTACACCTTGCATACGTATTCGTCATATAGCCGTCTGCCGACTCGGAATCCCAAGGGGACATGCATCCAAAACTCGATAAGCTCCTGGTCCCAAAGCGGAAGCCACCAATCATAACCCCAGAAATCATAAACCCTTGTCCAATTAGCAATAAACTTGGCCTCCCGTTCCTGCCAGGCCCATCGCTGAATTGCATCAACAGCAGCGTTCTGCATTGATTCCCCACAATCCCCTATTGCACGCCGAACGCGGTCCCTGAATATGTCTAGATAGCGCGTATCTTGCTGTGTAAGGGGCCATAGATTATAGCTACTACTGACAATCAGGTCCACGATTGACTCAGTAGTGCGGAATTCTCCCTCCTGGGCTATGCTGGTGAGGCGCCCCTGGGATATGCTAGCTACAGAATGCCCTGGAACAATCACAGTATCTGGGGTAAGTAGCTTCCGGTTCGTCAACTCCATTACGGCGGGCCAGTCCTGCAAATGCGGTATTGATGTAAGTGCATGACCTATTCGCATGTATGATTCGCATTCGTCAGACCGGAACCAACGGTACCACCGGTCATTCGAGTACTCAACAGAATGCCACCCAATTTCTAGGTTTCGTGCTACTTCCTTGCTTATGGTAGAGTCGCGGTTGCCAGGTTGACCATAAGTGTAGGCGACTACGTTCCTGTAACCTAGACGTTTCAGCGTACATGCAATCAGCCTCGAATCGTAGCCGCCGCTCAGCGGAATAGCGACTGGCCGTCCATCGCAGTAACTGACCAGCCGTTCGAAGCACGAAATCACTGCTTCGTCCAGTTGCTCGAGCAAATTCATTGACGTCGCCTCGCACGGCATTCCCTCCTGCAGTCGGAAGTATCTCTGCCGGCTGCATACTAAGTCAGTGGTGGTCGCATTGCACATCAACATCTCTCCAGCTTGAAGCTGCTTAACGTTTGGATGCAGTGTGTCGTAGCCAGTCACATAACCCGTCAACACGAATTCTCTCTTGCACACCTCATCGTATCTCTCTGAGTCGAACTGATCCGCAACCCAATATGAACTATCACTCAAGTATACTTCGTTACCAGCTCTTCCCCAGAATAGTGGTATGCTCCTTATCCTATCCACTGCTGCCACTAGCATATCATTCACAATGACAACCACCGCATAGAAACCATTAGCGTCCTGAACACGCTCAGCAAACTCATCCCAAGAGGCTACGCCTGAGAGTCTCTCCGCTATGTCCATTGCAGACAAGCGGGAACCCTCTTTGTCAAAACACGTTCCCCGAGCCCACACGTTGCCCACTTTTCGCCAGCCATATGCGGGATCTAGACTAATGTGGAACATAAGGCTCTCCTCGTCTCTGCATGGCTGCTCCTACTCCCCATAGTACAAGATTGATTCCCCTCATCCTCGCGGAAAAACGCTCCCCCAGTCTCATCTAGTTCATGACTAACGCAATACTCCATTGTGCACCGCGTCAGAATCGTGAACTCCTTCGCCAGAGAAAGGTCGGAACAATGGCAACACCAGATCCCCCTGACCAATCCTCAGAAGCGACCCACATACGAAGCTACGCAAAGCGACAGACATTTATGTCCGCGGCCAACGCCATACCCGCCATGTTCCTGTTCAGCAGCTGACCGCAGTAGCGACGATGTGATCATATAGCTGCTTCTGCCGTGCACTCCTGAGATTGCTGTTGTGCCACAACACCGACAATTCACCATCAAATCGGCGACAGATGACACCAAGCTTGCCTATACACCCGACTAGCCTCTGAGAATCGGCATAATTGCAGTTCTCTGTTAGCATACTGCCATCCATGAAAAGCAAGGGCCGTTCGACTAGTCTCAGCTTGGTTCGCGCCAGCAAGTCAAACACAGGATATTCGTGGCAAGTGCCAGCACGAAATCCCGGATCGTATGGAAACCCAACAGTACTGTCATAGGTCAAGCCCAACTCATCCCACGTGCGCCATGTTAGCGGGGCTTCCCACCTCAGGTAGTGCTGCCGTCCACCAATTGGCTTCTGTGCAATATGCTCTTCATCCAGAACTTCACGTAGCCTACCAAGCTCCGACCCGGCCAGTGCTGCGTCGCGAAACGCGTTATAGCTTGCGTGAAAGCCGATCTCATGCCCCCTGGAAGCTATGCGCTGCAGTACGCGGCGCGTAGGTCCCCCCCCGATCGGGTAGCCATCATCGAATTTGAAAGGCTTATCGACCGACATAAAATAGAACGCACTACAGAGACCGTGCTTCTCACTGACATCCATGATGAAATCGAATGTTGCGTTGGGATCCAGTCTCTCCCGCTTTGCCCCGGGCGAAGCATAGGCAGCAATCCGCTGTATCGCAAGTCTGACATCCTTACGCCTAATAAGGTCGCCCATTACATTCCTAGCCACATGCATGGGAGATGAGCCGATTACGGAGAATGGCTGGTCCACGTCATGGCTTAGCACAACCCGATACTGCCTCTGTTTCCTTCGAAGCCCCGGCCACAGTCTCTTCATGCAAGTCCAGAGTATCTCTAGATACTCGTTGATAATGGGCCTCTCGAGGAATCCTTCTTGGTAGGCCAGCGAGGCCGTTGCAGGGAAACGGTCGTGCTCGTCCCTATCGCTCTTCACTACTTCTTCGTAACGGGTGAGCATGAAAAACGCGCTCCCAAATATGTCAAGCCCCAGTTGGATATCACCATCACATTCTGCGTAGTACGAATCCTGTGCTATGCGTTCCCCATATATCACCGGGATCTCTGATGACACCTTAGGGCTATCAGAGAACACATCCGGCAGCATCCATCTCCCTAACGGTTGACGTGGTAAGGAATCTCCTGCAAGCCACTCGTCAGATGGTATCGAGAACAATCCTTCATGCACGACAAGGCGCGTCTCGCTTGAATCGCCGCATACGGATATTACTGTCGCATCTGGCTCCGCTCCCGGTCTTGCCTGATAGCTGATACCTAGAAACTCACCGAAAATAACATCATATATGTATTTCCTCTCAGGCTCACAGGTTGACGGATGCTCAATCAGAAGCTCCGTCATTTCGATATCTCCCCCTGCAGTCAAGCACAACGAACACGATTCCCGATGGCCTGTTATCTAGTCGACTACATTGTAGACACTATCGCACTCTTGCCACCGAAGCATCTCCAACTTAACGTGGAACACCGTGTATGATACAGCTCCATCATATGTGTCTCATGCCGAGCTGAATAATCGCATGTGATGGTACTGAATCCTCACCCCAAGGTCACCTTGATGCAGTGACGGCGTTCATGCTTCCGTCCGCGCAACCGCAAGTCTAGTTCACTATCGGGACCCGCCAAACGACCGACTTGTTTGGCTACCGGATCAGGCTAATATCCGCGTACCAGGTCATTATTCGTGAGTGCTGCCATGACCTGCTGCTGTAGAACCGCACTGCTCACAGTAGCGCACGGCCAGTCAGTCTATCATCGACATTAACGGCTCCGTCGAGTGAACCGCCAGAAATCCCGCATATAGAGCGCCAAGGCCCTCATGTTAGGTTGCCTAATTGTGTAGAACGGCACGAGTTTGCCGCCCCACGCAGATTTGGCTGCTGCTACCGATGGAATATTCGCACCTGCATAATCGAACCCACAGGCACCTGCATTCTGTAGATCCTCCAGTACGAATGACATTATCAGTTGATTGGAGCCAGCGTTAAGGTGCTCTCGCTTGGTACCAGCAACCCACCCTATTGCGGATGTCCCACGATGGTACAGCCGTACCTGTGCACTAGCCGGTTCACCGTTGGGTGCATAGCATACATACGCTCGAAGAGTGTCTGGCCCCAGCAGATGCTGGCAGACCTGAAGATCTTCAACACTTAGTCTATGATCAAAACCCTGGCGTTCTCCGGTGTCTTCGAGGCATTCTACTACGTCACTCATCTGTGAAGTTCGCTCACACCTATAGCCGCGCTTGACAGCCTTCCTAACGTTTGTACGAATTCGGTTATCTGTACCCTCAGCGTCAAATGGGAATTCTAGGTAATACGAGTAGTTGACGCTTACTTGGAAGCTGTTCCACTTCCATGGCCTGACATCCACTATCGATGGCGGGAGAGAGACCGCATTGACGACTCCTCTTTCTTTGAATTCCTTTACCATCAGTTCGCTCACTGAGAGCCATTGCCGCTCTAGACGTGGAACTGACCGGGTATCTGTAGGCAAAAACGCTACCGGCATATAGGGATTAATCTTCGGTGTCTTTATGCGGCCCTTGCTATCGGTGTAAACCACAACCTCTACTGCCGGTCGATCAGACTCACTTTCCGATAGCCTCAACTTGACCGGGGACAGTCCCCATTTCCTGCGGTTGAACTCCAGCCAACCATCCAGAGTGAGGACTGTGTAATCCATGATCAACGTCTCGTTCCCCCATCCAATCCAGGATGATCCGCATCCATATCCCAAGAGCCCCATACCCAGGACTTCACTCTCGGTATTCTCAGCTCGTACGTGTAGATGATGCCTCTGGGCTCAAATCCTACTGCCAGTATTCCTTTCCTAGATGCAGTGTTGTCCGGCCTAGTATCAATAAGGACTCTGGCAGTCTCCAGTTCTCTTGCGCCATACGCAGCCTGAAGCTGGAGCGGACTCTTGTAGAGACCAAGCCCTCGATAATTGGGTATCGTATGTTGGTAGAAGAGCCAGTAGACCGGCGTTCGTTGGATGTCCAATGGAAGATGCGGCGGCCCAAGGGTATCGGGCTTGCTCATCCAGCCATAGTTTACCCATTGAGCACCATGATACATGACGATTCCACAGTAGCCCTTGTCTATGAATCTCATGAATGTCTTCCTTCGGCGTGGATCATCTCGGAACAACTCCGAAACACTGTCCCTTGTTGCTTGTGTCCATTGGATGCCCGTCGGCAGAAGGGGCTCTTCATTCAGACAGTCTGCCAATTCATATACAAGTAAACGTCTCTTCCGTATAAACACCTTCATAACCCTCCGCTTGCTATTCGAACGAGAAAGGCTGATGGCAAAAAAGCCATGGGCTGCAGGAAAAGGCAATAAGCGCAGCGAGACTATCAACCACGATGGCTACAACGAGATCCAGGACGAACCTCCTCTATTTGCACCGGTAGCCTGCAAAGCTACACTTAGGTGTCGCGCGAGCCACCCGGAAGCTACCCCTTGAGATTGGAGCACCGGATGTAGAGATGCCGTCATGCATGCAATCCATGTTTCGCTCAAGATCAATATCATAATGCCCAAGCCCTGCCCATGGAAGCATCTACGCTGGAAGTCGCATTCCTCGTATCCAGCACCGCCCTCGCCGCCCGGACCACCAACCCATAATCCACACACGAATGCCCAGTCAGAACCACGACGAGGTCTGCACTCTCAACCTTATCCACAGCAAGGTGAGGTACGGAATCCAGCCTCACCAACTGCTTCACCTCGTACGTACCCTGATTCTGGAGTTGGACCTCTATGCTTGGCACATACGGGTCATAATACTCTACCTCGCAGCCTTCCTTCATCAACAGCTGGATAACCTTGAGCGCCGGGGACTCCCTCATGTCAGGCAAGTCTTCCTTGTAAGTCACCCCAAGCACTAGCACCTTGGATCCCCGCAGTGACTTACCCTGCAGTCCGAGTATCCGTTCTGCCTTCTGGACCACGAAGTAAGGCATCGATAGGTTTATCTCTCCCGCGAGTTCAATGAACCGAGTAGAGAAATCGTATTCCCTCGCCTTCCATGCAAGGTAGAACGGATCCACAGGGATGCAATGCCCCCCAACCCCTGGCCCGGGGTAAAACCGCTGGATTCCGAAAGGCTTAGTGAACGCCGCATCAAGCATCTCCCACA
>Ga0079064_1032934_pt1 | contig 10272 bp, 9 predicted proteins | sample ADurb_Gel_03_Slu_FD_73456 | JGI IMG/M metagenome (GOLD analysis project Ga0079064, IMG submission 73456) | Active sludge microbial communities from Illinois, USA, of municipal wastewater-treating anaerobic digesters - ADurb_Gel_03_SludgeMetaT... | ecosystem: Engineered > Bioreactor > Anaerobic >... | reverse complement strand
CTTCAAGAGCGCGCTGAGGACACCTGTACTGCGTGCTGTTGACGCAAACCTGAGTATTCCACGGATTACCTGATAATCAGGATTGATGTAGTGGTACGTGCCGGGCAGGTGAGATGACCCATTTCCCTGACTCCCATAGAGATGGAAGTTCTTCTGCGTGATCAGACTGTATTGATCGGGTTTGAGATCCTTCAATAGATGATACAGCACCAGTGACTGTCCTGACTGGGATGGGGGCAATCCAAGAGAGACGAGAGCGAATTTCATGAGGACCGGCACATCCCATGTGAGGGTGATTTCATCTCTTTCGTTCCGGGCTGTACCCCACCATGACCTTCACTATCGTGTCGCTGACCCTGCCTGCCATGTACTCATCCGGGACCTTCCAGTCCGGGTCTCGGGAGAGCACACATTCGACTGCACACACAATTGTGTCATGGTCGACTCCGCTCAGGACATTACTGCCGCACTCGATCGTTTCCGGTCGTTCAGTCACGTCACGGAGGGTTACGTTGGGAACATGGAAGATGCAACACTCTTCTTGAACGGTGCCGCTATCGCTCAAGACGCAACGGGCGTTCTGCTCGAGCTGGATGAAATCGAAGAGGCCAAACGGAGCGTGGAACTGTATGCCGGGAGAGATCCGCTCCAGTAGCCCGAACCGTCTCATGGCGTCCCGTGTACGAGGGTGAAGACTACAGATGAGGGGTACTCCATAGGTCCGGTTGAGACTTTCCATCGCTGCCATCAATGCACGAAGGCGTGATTCGATATCGACATTTTCGGCACGGTGCATGGTGACAAGGAAGTATCGACCGGACTCTAAATTCAATCGCTCAAGAACGTTGGAACTCTCAATAGAACTTCGATAATGCTCTAACACTTCGTTGATCGGGTTTCCTGTCACGTAGATACGCTCACCTGCAATACCCTCACGGAGAAGGTTTGCCCGGCTCCGTTCGGTATACGGCAACAGAACGTCACTGGAGTGATCAATGATCCGCCGATTAACTTCTTCAGGAACCCGATCGTCGTAGCATCGGTTCCCCGCTTCCATATGGTAGACGGGAATTCCCATTCGTTTCGCGACGATTGCCGAAAGGCTGCTGTTTGTGTCGCCGAGAATAAGTAGTCGGTCCGGTTGCTCGGATCTCATGATCTCTTCGGAAGTGTGGATTATCTGGCCGATCTGGTCGCCGAATGATCTCCCCTGGACACCCAGGAAGTGATCCGGCGCCCTGATCCCGAGTTCATCAAAGAAGATCTCGCTCAGATTTGGATCGTAATTCTGCCCGGTGTGCACCAGTACATGCTCACAAAGCCGATCCAGCTTCGGGATAATCCGGCTCAGCCGGATGATCTCGGGCCTGGTACCCAAGATAGTCATTATCTTCATCTGAGTAACTCACCTTCGTGCGTCTCCAGATCCTCAAGGAGGAGCCCATGTCGGTGCAACTCTCTGTGCAGATCTTCTGGCGTCATCACATTGTCGGCAGAACCGTACTCCTTGTCGATAGTCGATCCCGATTCTCCCTCGCTACGAATTTCGGGGAGAATCGGCTGGATAACATAGTAACTGCCACGGGGTATAGTACGATGCGCCTCTTCTTCGGAGACGAGAATCTCGTGGATCTTCTCCCCGGGCCTGATGCCGGTGACGATCATCTCGATAGAACGGTCCCCGATAAGGACGGCAGCAATATCGATCACCTTTGCCGAGGGGACGCGGGGGATATAGGTCTCTCCCCGGTGTGCGTATCGTACCGCCTCGAAGATCGTGTCGACTGCCTGATCGAGGCTGAGCAGGAACCGCGTCATGTCGGTAGTTGTGATCGTGACAGGGCCGCCATTGAGGATCTGGTCGTGGAAGAGCGGGATCACCGATCCGCGAGATGCGAGCACATTGCCGTACCGAACACAGATGAAACGTGTGTTCTGACAATCAAGGTTTGCCTGAATGAATATGCGCTCCTGGATAGCTTTGGTCATGCCCATGACATTGACGGGCTTGCAGGCTTTATCCGTGGAGATGCCGACAACGGTGTCAATGGGGAGGTTCTGTTCCCGTATTGCCCTGATAATATTCTCCGGTCCGGTGATGTTTGTTAAGACGGCTTCAAACGGGAAGTATTCACAGGAAGGAACCTGCTTTAATGCTGCGGTGTTAAAGACGACATCCACGCCTCGAAGAGCCCTGCTTATGCTGTGGAAGTCCCTGACATCGCCGATCCGGAACTCGAGCATGCGCTTGAAGTTGTCGTAGATGACCTCGTCGGTGGCCGTCGTGCGGTTCAGGTACTCCATTCGCATGAAATGCTGTTTCGCTTCATCGCGCGAAAATACGATGATCTTTTTTGGACAACCCATCTCGCCGGAAAGCAACCGCTTTATCAGGACCTTGCCGAGCGATCCCGTTCCCCCGGTGACCAGTATTGTCTTGTCGGTTAGCATTTTTTCGCCCTCATTGCTGCATATGGTGTCGAATCTTGATGCATCTGTTCGATCATTGTTTGCCAGGAGGGGATTATAATATTCGTATTCTTTCGTAGCTTGTTTCCATTCAAACTTCGATCTATTACGACTGAATTATCCGGCTGGATCTCTATGCTAAGATTATAGACTGTTTTGACCAGCGTGAGCAAGTCGTATTTGCTGATCGGCTCAGCTGCGACGTGCCAGACTCCGCGCATCTCCGGATAATCAGTGATGATGGTAGCGATAACATCGGAAAGGGCATTCGTCGTCAGGCCACTGAAGATTGCGTTTGTATAGCCGCTGACTGTTCTTCCCTCCTGGCCCAGGAACCACTCGATCAGACCGTGGTTGGTACCAAGCTCGCGGCCGATGATGGAGGTTCTTAGAGTGAGAGCGTTTTCGTAGTCCACCTCACCAAGGTACTTGGTTCGGCCATACAGGTCGTCAGCGTCGGCGAAATCATCCTCACTGTAGTTCCCTTTCCGGCCTGAAAAGACACAGTCCGTGCTGATATGGATCAGCCGGATTCCTCTTTGCTGGCAGATGTGCGCGAGTTGGTGCGGAAAGAGAGCATTTATTGCAATGCTTTGCAGGGGGTCGTGAGCTGCCGGCAGCTGTTTGACGATGCCGATGCAGTTGATGACGACATCGGGTTCGTACTTCTCGATAGCTGCTTTTACCCCGGCGATGTCGCCTGCATTGATGTGGGGGATTATGCTGCTGGAAGACATTCCCTGATAATAGGGGAAGGTCGTTTCGTCGCCCCGGACAGTGCTTCTCGTCAGGAACTGCTCTGAAAGAGACTGTAGCAGTTTATGACCGAGCATCCCGGTAGCGCCAAAAATAAGAATCTTCGTATGGCCTCTCCGTCTCATCGTCATCCTGATCCCGTTACAATAACCTCATGATCCTTGATCGATTCATCTTTCTGCTATCTACCCCATTTTAGAGGAATGCACTTTTTACAATAGACAAGCTGGCTGAGACGTTCGACAACTCCCTCGGCACCCGGGGGATCCACCCCATAAACCCGGCAGAGCATCCGACTGTCGTCCTCACCATCTCGCCCCCGATCTCTCGGCCTGCAGGATGCCCTTCAGGTTCAATGATGAACTGCAGGTATATCTCCAGCGTTGTGGTTGGGTGAATAATCACTTAAAGAAATCGGTATCGCTGTAGCAGCACCTGAATACTACAAGCAATTCTGAAAACCCGTAACCGTTCGGTCACAACCATAAGACCCCTGTAAGAGCATCCTGATCGAATTCAGCCTCCTGAAGGTTCTCTCAAACCCCGTAACTCCATGGACAGATACCCGAAACGATCCCCCTCAGGAGAGCGAACCATCACCCTCTTCCACGTGAGGATCTACCGCTGCCTGTGCATCGGATTCACGGGATTGACGTGAAAAACACAAAGCCTGATGCTGATCTTCCGCCACACGAGACCGCATTTGCCGATATCGGATACCCGACAGGGTGAAGTGCCGGGCGAGAAGATCAACGGGTGGTGAAACGGAAAGAGATGAACCTCGATACAATCATATCAACTGCCAGACAATTGGCTGTGCGGCGTTACCAGAACTGGAAGGGCGGTTGAGAGAGAAATTCTTCGCCCTGCAAGGCAGCTTGCCGGGTAACCTGAATAGTTACGATATATTTATGCCGATGGATTCAGATACTGATCTGCAATATAATCGCTAAAAGAGCGAGAAGAGCATAAAAACGGCGTATGCGGTCCCGGGGGCCATGTTGGACTGGAACCTGCCTGTTCTGGATTTGTGGTGGGAAATGTGTGTCGGTTTTGGATTTATGTTCTTTGAACAGAAGCTCCTCTTTAACACTATAATCCCTGGAATATCCCGATCAGAACCTTGATAGGAATTAGAAGATTTAAGATATTATTAACAATCGAAAACAAGGACGGCGTACAATGCAGGTCATCATTCTTTGTGGGGGTCTTGGAACTCGATTGCGTGAAGAGACCGAATATCGCCCCAAACCCATGGTCCCGGTCGGAGGTAAACCGATCCTCTGGCATATCATGAAAATTTTTGCTCAATATGGACATACAGAGTTCATTTTGCCTCTTGGATACAAGGGAAACATGATCAAGGAATATTTTTTTCACTACCATCTGATGAGCCAGGATGTCTGTATCAGGCTCGGAGATCATCATTCTGTATCGTTTCTGCCATGCGACTCACATGAAACCGAAGACTGGTCCATCACCCTTATTGATACAGGCGAAGATACCCTGAAAGGCGGTCGATTGAAGCGCGTTGAGAAATATCTCACCGGTGATGAGGTCCTGGTGACGTACGGGGATGGGGTTGCAGATATTGATCTCGACAAACTGCTTGCATTCCATCGTTCACACGGGAAGATGGCGACAGTTACCGGCGTGTCTCCTGCGTCCCAGTTTGGTGAGTTGCACATCACAGGCGACCAGGTTGAGCATTTCAGGGAAAAACCCTCCACATCTGATCATTACATCAGTGGAGGATTTTACGTGTTCAACCGTGCTTTCTTCAACTCTTTGACTCCCGACAGGGCATGCGATCTGGAAGTAGGACCACTTGAGGACCTTGCAACGGCAGGAGAGTTGATGGTATACAAGCATCCCGGACGATGGGCGTGCATGGATACCATCCGGGATATGGAATACCTGAACCGGTTGTGGGATGCCGGTGAAGCGTTCTGGAAGATCTGGTGAACAGACACATGGATCTCTCAAAAATCTATGACGGCAAACGGGTTATCATCACCGGAGATACCGGGTTTAAAGGATCGTGGCTTGCACTCTGGCTCCATAACCTTGGAGCCACGGTCACGGGTATAGGGCTGGCTCCAAAGACACCACGCGACAATTATGTTATCTGCGAATTGGACTCCACCATAACCCATCATTCCTGCGATATTCGCCAGTATGATAAAATCCTGGAAATCTTTTCTGCAGCAGAACCCGATATGGTGTTCCACCTTGCCGCCCAGCCGCTGGTACCCGAATCGTACGCCTCGCCTCGTGGGACGTTTGAGATCAACACTCAGGGAACTGCCAATATTCTTGAAGCGGTTCGCCAGACACCATCCGTTCAGGTCGGCGTGATGGTTACCAGCGATAAATGCTATGAAAACCGGGAATGGGTTCATGGGTATCGGGAGACCGATCCTGTCGGCGGGCATGATCCGTATAGCGCTTCAAAAGGCGCTGCAGAGATCATTATATCATCATACATCCGGTCTTTCTTCTCAGGTGACGGTGCGCCGGTGGTCTCGTCTGTACGTGCCGGCAACGTTATGGGCGGAGGCGACTGGTCGGAGAACCGCATCATCCCGGATTTCATGCGGTCGCTTGAAGACAAAAAACCCATCACTCTCAGAAACCCGGGAGCCGTCCGGCCCTGGCAGCATGTCCTTGAGCCTCTTTACGGGTACCTCCTGTTAGGTTCGGCAATGATCCAGAAGGGACATTCATTCAGCGGTGCCTGGAACTTTGGACCGTTGCACCGGAATACTTTGACGGTCGAAGTGTTGATACGGAAATTTATCGAGCATAGCGGTGATGGGACGGTGGAGGTATCAAAACGGGACGGCCTCCACGAGGCCGGACTCCTCAGCCTGGACATATCCAAGGCAATCCATCAGCTTAACTGGCATCCGGTTCTGGACGTCGATACTATGGTTCGCCTTACTCTGGACGAATATGCCATCAAGGGCTTAACTCCTGAAGCGATCGTTGACCAACGATGCACTCATATTGCTGAATACATGAACCTCCAAAAAAGGATGTGAAGAATGAAGTTCTGCCGCTCCTGCCGCTCACCATTGCCCGGACCCTTCCTGGACCTGGGCAACTCGCCTCTATCCAACGGGTATCTTTCAGAGGAAGACACTCATGTGATGGAACCTTACTACCCCCTCGAGTGTTATTACTGTCCGCACTGCTCACTGGTTCAACTTGATGAGTTTGAGGCGCCCGACCGGATCTTTTCATCCGATTATGCATACTTCTCTTCATACTCTTCAAGCTGGCTGGCCCACTGCAAGGCATACGTCGCAATGATGGTAAAGAGGTTCGGTTACGATAGAGATTCCCTTGTGCTTGAGATTGCAAGCAATGACGGGTACCTGCTTCAGTACTTTACGGAGCAGCATATCCCCGTCAGGGGAGTGGAACCGGCAGCAGGCACAGCAGAGGCCGCAATTGCAAAGGGCATCCCGACCGATATCACCTTCTTTAACACCGGTTATGCAGAGGCTATGACCGCCCGGGACGATCGGGCAGATCTCATCATTGGAAACAATGTACTTGCGCATAACCCGAACCTGAACGATTTTGTTGAGGGATTGCGCATCGCCTTAAAGCCTCACGGGGTCATCACCATGGAGTTCCCTCACCTTCTCCAGCTTATGGCAAACAACCAGTTCGATACTATCTACCAGGAGCACTACTCTTATCTCTCCCTGAATTCAGTACAATACCTGTTTAACGCGCACCAGCTCGAGATATTTGATGTTGACGAACTTCCAACGCACGGCGGGTCATTGCGGATTTATGCGAAGCACAAAACCGATCGGGTACAGGAGAGATCGTCCCGCGTTGCGGAAGTGCTGGATAAAGAGAGACGGGCGGGGTTACTCGACCCCGTCACCTACGAGGAGTTCAGCAAGCGCGTCAGGGCAACGAAGAGAGCATTGCTTACGACGCTCATTGCCATCAAAGATGAGGGTAAAACCATCGTGGGTTACGGTGCACCCGCCAAAGGGAACACGCTCCTGAACTATTGTGGAATCCGAACCGATTTCCTCGATTATACCGTTGATGCAAACCCTCACAAGCAAAATCTATTCCTGCCGGGTACGCATATTCCAATAAGGCATCCTGACCGGATACGGGTCGATAGACCTGATTACATCCTCATCCTGCCATGGAATATCGGAGAAGAGATCATGGAGCAACTCTCGTTCGCCAGCGAGTGGGGAGGGAAGTTTATCATTCCCATTCCGGAGGTCAGGGTGATCGATGCATGATCTTCACCAGGACGGGGATCGAGGGGGCGTATATCATCGAACCCGAACCACTCGCCGATGAACGGGGGTTTTTCGCACGATCGTTCTGTAGAGAAGAGTTCCTGAAAAACGGGCTTGAGTCCAGGATCGTCCAGTGCAATATATCCAGCAACAAGAGGTCGGGAACACTTCGCGGGATGCACTACCAGATTCCGCCATTTGAGGAGGCAAAGATTGTGACCTGTACCAGGGGATCGATCTATGATGTGGTACTGGATCTCCGGAGGGGTTCATCCACCTATCGCCGGTGGTCTGGTGTGGAATTGAGCGAAAACAACTATACGATGGTGTATATTCCGAAAGGATGTGCACATGGATTCCTGACACTGGAAGACGATTGTGTGGTATATTATCAGATGACCGAGTTCTTCCATCCGGAATGCGCACGAGGGGTGCGGTGGGATGATCCGGCATTCGGGATCACCTGGCCGCATCCTGCAGAGATCATATCCGAGAAAGATCAGAACTATCCGGATTACGTATCATGAAAACGGTTCTCGTGACCGGGGCAACCGGCTTTATTGGCAGACACACCCTGGAACCGCTTGTAAGACGGGGTTTTGATGTTCATTTTGTTTATCGAGCGAAAAGACCGGAGATTATCCCTGATGAAAGAGGCGCGACGTGGCACAGGGTAGATCTCTTAAATGACGATGACGTTAAAGATCTATTCAACTCATTCTCACCTGCTTATTTGCTTCACCTCGCATGGGACGTTACGCCCGGTTCATATCTCGAATCGATAAATAATTTTACCTGGCTTGATTCCAGTCTGCATCTTCTTCGTGAATTTGCAGAATCAGGAGGTGTGCGGGCGGTATGTGCTGGAACCTGTATCGAGTATGATGTACGGTACGGTTATTGCACCGAAGACCTCACTCCGACATTACCATCAACATATTACGGGCAATGTAAACATCATCTCCGGTCCATTGGTGAGAGATATGCGGATAAGATGGGTTTTGAGTTAGCATGGGGCCGTATCTTTCAACCGTACGGACCGTATGAGTATCCGGCGCGACTTGTTCCCTCTGTTATCCGGTCTCTCCTGAACGGTGAGCCGGCCCGATGCACACACGGGAATCAGATCCGTGATTTTCTGTATGTTGCCGATGTTGCAGATGCGTTTGCAGCACTCCTTGACTCGGGAGTAACAGGGTGCGTCAATATTGGATCTGGAGAACCGGTCTCGATCAGGGAGCTCGTTATGCAGATCGCCCATCATCTTGGCAAAGAGGATGACGTCCGGTTCGGTGCCCTCCCGGCACGCGAGGATGAATCTCCCTTCATCGTTGCAGATATCGGCCGCCTGATAAAGGAGGTTCAATGGCGTCAGCGGTATTCTCTTGAGAAGGGGGTCATGGAAACGATCTCATGGTGGAAAAAGATGGGGGTACAGGGATGAACCATCAAAATTGCCCGGTTTGCAGGTCGCAGGATACGTTTGTGTTCCTCAAACGAGATAGAATACCCATCGTACAGAACGTGATCTTTCCTGATAGAGGATCTGCTGTTTCTGTGCCGCGAGGAGACCTGCATTTATCCTGTTGCAGATCTTGTGGTTTTATCTTCAATAGAGCATTTGACAAAAAACAGACAATATATGGGAATGCATACGATAATCGCCAGCATTTTTCCGAATACTTTACCGATTACATGAAAGAGATCTCGGAGTGCCTGATCCATAAGAAAGGCGTGATACATTCGCGTATCGTCGAGGTCGGGTGCGGTGATGGCACTTTTTTAAGGCTTCTCCTCTCTGATGAGCAGAATGGAAACACCGGAATTGGGTTCGATCCGAGTTATCGGGGTCCGGAATCCGATTGTGGCGGGAGGGCTCGATTCGTCGTCGATTACTATGATCAGAGATACGCCGGTCATGGCGCAGATGTAGTTATCTCTCGCCATGTGATTGAGCATATCATCGATCCCATGGATTTTTTGATGAATATCCGGAGTTCGCTCGATAAACAGGGTGACGCAACAATATTTCTCGAAACCCCGGATGTCAGGTGGATCCTTGAGAATAATACGTTCTGGGACTTCTGTTACGAGCACTGTTCCTATTTCTCACCCGGATCTCTCTCAGCGGCATTGAGGATTGCAGGTTTTGAACCTGTTGAACTGATTGCGACGTTCAGGGGACAGTATATGCTATCGGTTGCAAAACCGACAGGAGATGGTTTCGGGGCCCAGGTCTGGAGCGAACCGGATGAGGTTCCTGAGTTAGCTGAAGAGTATGCACGGCATGAACAAGATTTCGTTCAGAAAAGCCGCTCCCTCCTGAGAAATGCAAGTAGAACAAGTACGGTCTCCCTGTGGGGTGCAGGCGCAAAAGGAGTGATGTATGCAAATATGATCGATCCCGATGCTGAATTTATCTCCAGTATTGTGGATGTTAATCCTGACAAACAGGGAGGATTTATTCCGGGGAGCGGACATATGGTGATCTCTCCGGATCAGCTTGCACAAAACGGATTGATTATCATCATGAACGAGAACTATATCGAGGAAATTAAGATGCGAATCTCCTCTACCGGAAAAGCGATACGGCTATGCTCCGTCCACGATATCGGACGACAATCATCCTGAGCGATTTCAGGGATACCACGAGAAGAGTGGAGATATCAAGGTCAACTACCCCTCCCTAAAGGGAGGGGCTTGCGAACGGCTAAGCGAGACCAAACAGTAGACTAGGAGGCAAGCAATTGCAGCAGCGTTATGG
>Ga0079064_1031890_pt1 | contig 10603 bp, 20 predicted proteins | sample ADurb_Gel_03_Slu_FD_73456 | JGI IMG/M metagenome (GOLD analysis project Ga0079064, IMG submission 73456) | Active sludge microbial communities from Illinois, USA, of municipal wastewater-treating anaerobic digesters - ADurb_Gel_03_SludgeMetaT... | ecosystem: Engineered > Bioreactor > Anaerobic >... | reverse complement strand
CCAAATTCGTAACCAACCATTGAATAGGTTACCCTCTGCCCGTTCCTTTTAAACAGTTCAAACGATAGCGCAATGGCCATGTGCCTTGCAAACACTGCCTTTTTTTGCCGTGTTCGCCCGATAACCAAACCCGCCTCGATATCAAAAACATCTGAGCATACCCTGATTGCCTCGCCAATGACCGGACTAATCATTTCCGGCGAGTTTAAGCACTTGCTGTGGCAGTACGTGATTCTGCTCTCGTTGCCCGTAGTGATGGACTTTATGATTGTTACTTCACCTCTGACAAAATCGCTGTACCCGATAAATTTTCGACAGACCTCGCACCTTACGCTTCGATTATAGTTCATTGCTCTTAATTTTTTCGTTAAATTCATCTTCAAACCTACGCTGGTCTATCTCTACGAATATGTAGAATACAATTCCTGCTATCAGGATTACAATACTTTCGATTAAAATGAGTGATTCAACCATGATTTCTAATTTTCAGGGTAAAACATATTTTTTTAAAATGTCAATCAGCTCTTTCAGCTCATCAATCGTTAACCCCTTCAGCCTGACATGCTCTGTACCTGTTGTTAGTTCTAACGATTGCTCAACCAGCTCAAGCATCCCGTTTCGCTTTCGGTGGTACTCGGAGAGGCTAATGAAAAGCCTGTCGGCAATTTTGATGCGCCAATCCACGACCCTGTACTCGGAGCCATCGACAATATCCTTGCCGGTAAACTCCGATTTTCCAAATCCTAACTTCTTCAGCCCTGATGTTTCCATAGTTCCTAGCTGTTCTTTGCATAATGAATACCCAAGCGAATTGCCTCATTTAGATTTCCCATAATTTCCCCTAGCAACGCTATATTGTTGTGGATTTTATCCCTCAACTTCAACTGCTCCTCTGTTGCCGCTTCCCAATCCCTTTTATATAGGTTATTTTGCAAGCATATTACCACCACTTTCTAAAGTTCAATTCCCTGTGTAAGTTAGTAACTTTCTCTTTGAAATGCAAGGCTTTCGCCCTGTAATATTCCAAAGTATCATCGCCCTTTTGCCGTTTCAAATCCAGCAGCCGTTGCCACCGCCCGGCTCCCAACTCCCGTTCCAGCTTCTCCATGAAGAGTGTCGTTTCCCTGTTGCCCTCGTACCGGTTCCCGCTCCGGTTCTGCGGTCGGCAGTTGTCGGGTTCAAACCTCAACGGCAGATTGGAACGGCTAAAGCAATGCCCGTTGTCCATATCTGCGGCACGTTTGACCAAGTGAGGTCGCACGAAGCAGCGGCAGTACACCTCATCACCCACGATGCTGTCCCTGTGGATAATCCTGATGTAGCGGCTGAACCAATCATCTGCTTGTTTGCGCCAATACTTTTTATCCTGCTTTACTTTTTTTTTCATTGCCCGAAACTCGTTGCGCTGCTGCTGCTCCAATTTCTTTCTGCCTTGCCGATGAACTTTATCCTTGAACTCGTTGTAATACTGTAATCGGCAATCTGCGCTTTGGCAAACTTGGGGATTCAGCCTTAGCATTTCGATCAGCTCATATTTCTGCTTGCAGTATCGGCAACGGTACTTCATCTCGCTTTGATATTCTCTATCTCTCTGTTCAGAATGACTTGCGCTTCATCGGAGAGGCGACGGCAAAATGCCCACCCACCTTCGCTTTCATCAATGTACTTGTACAACGCAATGGTGTTATTCAACCGATTATATCTCCGTATAACCGGATGCTTAATATCATCCCAAAAGTAGCACCACTCGCCAGCCTTTGGCTCTTCCTTCAAAAAGAACTCTGCCCACTGGTCGAGGGTAATGAGTTGATGACCTTTGAAACATAATAAATTATCATCAAATTCATGTTCTTTGTTGTAAAACTTATAATCAAATCCGACGTTCCCAACATTCTCACATTGCCATTTTTTGAATTTTTCCCACATCGGATGCCCATCATCCTTTTCCACCACCCACTTTTCAGGGGCTTCGGTTAGCTTGCGGGTTGCCCATGTGCCGTTATCGTAAATTAATCCATTTTTATTCCAAATCCTATAAGCACCATCAAATAATTCATCAATCTTTACATTCCCTTTTAGCAAATCTGAAGCATCAAACGGATAACTCTTTTCTTCTATCTCTGCCGTTTCCCAATCCTCGCCGAACCGAATTATCAGCTCAGCATAAATTTCTTTAAATGTTTGTGTTTTCATTGCTTTTGGTTTTTAAAAGTTAATGTATTTTCTTTCTTTTCTCGAAAATCGCCCACACTTCATCTTGCTGCGCAGGTGTTAAATCTGCAAAATACTTTCCATACAATTCGTATGCAATCTGATTTATATTCATAATTTCTAAGTTTTAAAAGTTAACAAACGGTTCACTATTTTGCTCTAAAATATCCTTGTACGCCAGCAGCTCATCCAGCGTAGCCCGAAAGTGAATATTGCCGTTGTGCTTCTTTACTCTCATCATGCCAACCTCGACGAACTTCCTGCCATCGGCAATCTGGACAGCCCCGATTCTTACAGACGGAAATTCCCTTTGCCTTGAGAAAAAATCCTCAAGAACTTTAATCTCCAAATCCCATTTTCCATTCTTTGCCATCTTATATGCGTTTTTAGCCATTAACATTATTTTGCAGTACGTAGTACCAAAATTACTTTTCGTTTAAAATATCGCCACGTAGGATGGCTTTATTCGCATTTTCCTGAGAAGGTTTTTCTTCGCCATTCGGATTGTAATTTAATCCGCAATTTTTGCATACCAATCTCGGCTGCGAGAAATCCCACTCGATGCTGTTTCCACAAGCACAAGTTACGGTAAATTTCACAGTTTTCAAAATGTCGCCTAATAGAAGTGCCATAATTTTAAGTTTTTGTTAAAATGGTATATTGTTATCTATCTCTCCGAAATCCCATAGCTCAGCAGGAACTTCCCGCTTGTGTAGCCAGTTGGAATTATCCCATTGCAGTACATCCTTATCAAAGGCTTCATACCGCCCGTTGTTATAGTTCCTTTTACACTTCACCTCACCGCCTTCGCCCAAGTAGGAAAACTTTATTTTCTGAAAGCGTATGTAAACCTCGTTGATGGGATTCTCCTTGTCGCCGTAAAGCCTGAATACAGTTATCCCGTAATCGCACTTGTTGTAGAAGTGTGCTGAGCCGCTAATATCGTACAGGTTTGGAATCTCAAGTTTGCCGTTCTCTTTACCCATCTTTCGAGGGTGCGCCACAAGGAATACCAGCACATCGTACCGCTTGGCAAACATGGTAAGCCTATCCAGCACTCGGCTGATATACTCCGTTTCGGTTTCATTCTTTCCCCTCAAATGCTCAATCTTGTTGTATGGGTCGAGAACGAATACCTTGATGCCGTATTTCTTTACTAAGTATTTACCTTTCTCCAAAATATTCTCAATACTTAAATCCTCTTCTGGGAGTATGAAGTGAAAATTATCCTCAATGTAATCGAATACCTCATCATACTCAGCGTTATCAATGTTCGGTGCTTTGAATCGCTTACCCGTTAACTTTGATGCTATCTTTGCATAGTGATTGCGGATAGGTATATTCTCAGGTGAGAAATAGCCAACCTTGAATCCATGCTCAATGTTTAGTTTAGCAGCAATGTAATCAACAAATTCGCTCTTGCCATGCCCAGGAATCCCCGTTACCACAGCTAATCGCCTTGTTTCCCACTTGCAACAATCATCAAACGTTACATCCCACACCAAACCGCTATCCTCACCGTTGAGGTAGAAGTTGTAAATATCATCCCGTTCGGCTTTCAGGTTTACTATATCGGTTACGGGAATATCAATGGCATCCCTAATCGTATCAGCCAAAGCAATCCCTCCGTACTTCAATAAATATTCGTTGGCATCCTTGCAATCCTTGAAGTTTACCACAGCGCAACGCTCCGTTCCGAATCGCCTCTCCAGCTCATTTCTTAGTTCATAGCCCTTCGGGTCGTTATCAACCGCCAGATAAATCTTTGTTATGTGGTTGAACCAATCCATGTAGCCGTTCAAATAATCGCTATTCGAACTCGCACCAGCCGGTACGCTCACCACGTTTTTAACCCCGACACATAAGTAAGAGAGCAAATCCATTTCTCCTTCAACAATTACAATCTCATTATTTGATTTTACTACATCAATATTCCACAGGATTAGCTCGGCTCCCGAAACAACCTTGAACGATTTTTGCGCTCCCCGATACTTCACATTAACAACAGCTCCATCCTTTTTGTACGGAAACGCAATGCACTCAACCTCTTTCTGAAACTGCGGCATCCACTCTTTCACCGATACGATGCCCATTGCATTGAGTACATCCTGCTTTATCATCCGTCCGGTAAACCATTTTACAGCCTTATCGGTTAATCCCGTTCTATTCTCCCATTGCGGAACGGTAAACTCTTTCTCCTTTTGCTCTCGATGCAGCATGAAGGTTGCCCCACAGTGGTTGCAGTAGCCAACCATTTTCTCGTTGTTCCAGTTGAACGGTTTTTTCTTTTGGTTAGCCGGCTTGCGATTTTTGGAACACTCCGGACAAACCATTGAGTTCTCCCCGTTGCGATTCGGTTCTATTTCATAAACCGTGCGTGTATGTAGTGAGATTATTTTCATCGGTACATGGGAGTTATTTTAGGTTCGGTTGGTTTATTATTTTCAGCACGTTTCAAAAAAACATCAATATACTTCACTCCATCCTTATTTTTTGAACGCAACTTGTTTGGTGATAGAAAATTTTGCTGCCAAAAATTATCATTAACCGCAAATGTTATCGCTCTTTTTATTTGCTCAACCGAATATCCATCAATTCGCATTAGTTTATCCAGCGTATCAAAAGAACTATTGATGTATTTTTTCTCTAAATATTTTTCACAAAATTCAGCAAGTAAAAAAACATCTTGGCTGTATTCTTTAATTTCTTCTAGTTGTTCAGTTTCTGAATTAAATAATAATTCTAATTTTTCAATCACCTCGTTAATAGGTTTACTATTTAATAAGTTTAATAGTTTATCTATACTAACCGTGCTTTGGACTTGCTTTGCCATGTGCTTTGTACTTGCTTTGGTAAGTGCTTTGGTAAGTGCTTTGGTATTTTTTACCAGAGCAATTATGTTTGCTGAATACTGATTTTTGGACTTTTCAACAATCCTTATAAAGCCCGTATCTATTAGTATATTTAATGCTTTTATGTACGTTTTATAATTCTTAATTCCGATTGCATCCATAGCCATAGATGTTGGCAGCCTAAATACCTGCTTCCACCCCATCCTATTAGAGTGTTCTATAATGAAAAAATATAGAGCCGTGGATGTGGGGTTGGCTATGTTGGGATTTTCATACATGAAGTTAAAAAAATCCTTTGATAATTCGTAGCCTGTCAATGATTTTTCGTCCATGGTTAACCCTCCATAAAATATCTGAATGATGCCCAATTGCGAAATTCATCATTAACAAGAAGTTCTTGTAATTCATCCAAATTTCCGCCATCCTTATAGAAATTATTAAGCATTATGCTGGTTTTCCTTGCATCATAATAATCAAATTTATTTCTGCATATCCCTTTAATGTATGCTATTTGCTGAATGTGAGGAGGCTTATTTTTAAGAATTAATATTCCACCCAATTTATTCATCATAATATTAAAAGTTTCAGCGTCATTCTTGTAGTATTTATCTACACCAATGTCTATTGCCTCAAACACATTAGCAACTCCAAATTTGTCTATTAGATTAGTTATATTATTTAATCCTGTATCATTTAACTCATATCCTGTTTTTTTAGTAATGTAATTATGAACAGCATTAATGCTGTCTGATTTTAAATCCAAAAGGCCATTTCTCCACTCAAGCATCATTTCTAACTGTTGCCTTCTTATGTTTAATTCCTCAATCTGTTTGCGCTGTTTTTCAACAACAGTTTTGTCAGATAATTCTCTTGCCCCCTTACCTCTGTTGCATATATAGCAACTGGTTATAAGGTTAAGTAAATCATTTGTACCTCCCTCTTTGACTGGTTTAATGTGGTCAACCTCAAGGATAACGTCAGGAGCCTTTAGCCCACAGTATTGACACGTAAACGAATCCCGCTTGAATACCTCAAAGCGAAGTTTCTTTGAAATTGGCTGTCTTTTTGCCATTCTTTTACCCTCCAATAACAAAACCCCCACAAAGCAAAAAACCACTGGCTGCCGTGAGGTGTACCGAAACCTCTGCCAATGGTAATTTGCCCGTGAGGGTTGTATTTAAGTATGTAAAAAACTCTTTTTTCATCTCGGTACTTTTTTAATTCGGCACTACAAATATAAGCAATGTTTTTTAATTTGCAACTAAATTGATGAAATATTTTTAAAAGAATTTTCTCCACGAAGGAGAGTTCTTTCTCAGCTCATCAAATCGCTTGTTATTCAGTTTTAGTTCTGTTTAACTCCTTAGAATAATCAATAACCATTTTCTCAACGAACTGGTTTAACTTCATGTGGTGCTGCCTCCTTGCAAACGGTTCTAACCTATTGTAAGCCTCAACTGGCAGCACTATGCGAACAGGGATTAACTCCCCGTCCGCAATCATCTGCATTTGTGTTTTTCTCTTAATCTTTGCCATTTCTTAACTATTTTACGGTGAAATAATCCTCTATGTAATCGGCCAATTCGCTCAGCTCTTGGCTCTCGGTGAAGTATAGCGGCTCTCCGTTCTCGTTCCACTTGGTTAGCGTATCCACAACGCATTCCTTCGTTTTTAAGGTGTAATATTCTTCTCGGTTTCCGTATTCATCTGAACCGCCATAATGCTTTTCAAAGGTTCGGTAGATGTTGGCTCGAACTTCATACTCAAAATCTCCTTCGCTTAGCTGTTCGTGAATAACGGAAATCTCGTTGCTAATATCATCTGCCTGTTCAATGGCATAAATGATTCGCTCTTTCAGCGTTTGTTCTTCAAATGAAGTAGTCATGGCTCTGTTCTTTTTTGTTTTTTTCATCGGCTTTTGTAAATGATAAGCTCATGTACTTATTGCCGTTTTTGCTCTCTCTAATCCACGAAGCAATGTAATACTTTGCTCCACCGATAAAACATTTACCTCTGTAATCGGGATGCTTTTCGGTTTCCTTCTTTGCGTTTTTGAATAACGCACCGCTATTGTCCTTTTGGTTGCTCATTTTTCTGTTGTTTTTCGTTTAACAATTCTATTGCTGTATCTAAAGCCAACTTCATCATGGCTATCGTTTTTCTCAGTTCAAGTTTCTGAAACTTCAATGGTTTTGCATACTCAATTGCTCCGCTTAACGATGTAAAAAATCCATCGCAATAGCAAAAATCATCGAACAATTCATCTTTACGTAGCGTACTTTCTCTGTGCGCCTCAAATAAGATTTCTCTCATTTCTTCTTTTAATCCTTGCTGTTCCATAGTGTTTAAAGTTAGTAAATTATTGTTTAAAAATACTGCAAATTCCGTTTAAATTCTTCTTCTGTTACGTGTTTTAGAAAGATTCTAAATAGCACGCTTAAAACATTATCGTACAAATCCTGAAATTCGCTCTCACTCATAGCATCAAAGGCTATGGATTTTGGCGTTTCGATCCATTCTTTGCGTTCAATGGAGTAAATCAAATCGCAATGCCCAGCCGCCATTTCAACGGTTTTCCTGAATAGCTCGATATTGCTTTTGAAATGCTCAACCACCTTTTCATTCTGATATTCCCATGCACACTGAATGAGAGCGAAATACTTCTTGTGAAATTCATAGTTCCGCACCTCACGGATTGAAACTTGGTACACACTCCCGATTTTTAACTTCCTCTTTACATCGAAATCCGTATCGGTTGCGGGGATCAATCCCGTTGCCGTATTTACCACGTTAAATTTCATTTCAGGCTTATTTTTACCGAACCATTCACGTTCGATACCTTGATAAACTGCTTGTAAATCTCAGGATGCACCTCTTTGAGTGCCTTTGAATCCAGCGTTTCACGGGTGTAATCAGCGGCTTTGGTAATGGTGAAGTAATTCGTATCCCACTTATCCACTCCCAAATCGGTAAACATAGCCTCAATGCGCTGCTTGTACTCCTTTTCCAGCTCTTTATACTCCTCGATTTTGCTCAGGATATTGGCGTGTTCTTTGATTAAGTTCAGCGCAATTTCATCATTATCGCTCTTTGCTATCGTGAATGGATTGCTGAACTCCGTGCCGTTCCTTGCTGCATTGAGAAAATCAATCACATATCGCTCTGGTACCGGATCAACCTCAAACAGCTCAACCCGTTCCTTTTTTCGATTCAGCCAAATAGCCATCAGCCCAGCAACCTCAATATCGGGATTAACGATTTTGAAAAGGTGCTGGTAAATGGATAGCTGCCAGCGTAGGTAATCGGTTTGAAGGTTCGATGTGGTTTTAATATCGGCAAGGTAAATTTTGCCGTTAGCCTTTATAACCCTATCAATTGGCGATGCAAAGAACTCAAAATCGGTAACAATGTACTCCATAGCCACAACCTTAATACCTTTCATAGCCTCAGCATACCATTCAACCTCTTTATTTTCACAAGTGCCGAATAAATCGTAAACCTGTGTGAAGTGGTGAAAATCGCTACCTCGCTCTGCTGCCTTATTCAAAACGTGTTCGGGAACGTTAGCGTACAAATTTGGGAATAGTATATCGTTTAGATATTTGGTAATCCCTTTATACTCCTTTGAGCCATCGCTGTAATGGCGGTACGGCTCGTTAACCAGCTTGATGTTTGTGATGTTAAGCATTTTTGAAATATTCGTTGAAGTAGTTAACTAAATCCTGCCTGAACTCCTTGTATTCGGGATTGCTGCACATCTTACGTGCTTCTTCTTTGTCCGTAACCCTTTCGGCTAATGCCATAACTTCCTCATAGGTAACGCTCGGTTTAGCATCCTTGCCATGAGTATTCGTAGCATCGGGGTCTTTTGTATCGTCAATGCAAAACAGCCCGTTCATTGCATATTTCCTTGCATAGCTGCTTGCGCTTCCAGTTATTTGCGCTCCATCCATGCCTTTCTTGGATTCTTCCTCCCGTGCAAAGGCTGAAACGGTAACCGATTGCCCCTCGGCATTGGTAACGGTTGCAATAGCCTTGATGTAGTACCTTTCGCCCACTTGCACAACTTCATCAGTGAGTGTTAATGTGCATTCGTTGGCTGCAAGTAACGGCTTAACGGCTTCGAGAATGTCCTCAGCACTGCGGTACTTGTAGCCGCCAAACTTGTTAAACTGCCCTTTCGGGGCTTTCAATTCGCTCTGAATTTTTACCAGCTCTTTCATACATTTAATTTTTATTGGTTAGTGAAATTTGATGTATCTGCTTTGCTGCTCCCATTGTGATTACCTCACCATCACACTCGATGGCGAATTTCAAATAGGGATGCAGCTTGGCAAATCGTTTCGCTTTATCCAGTTCGGAAAGTTTGAAAGTTTTGTATCGCTGCCCGTAGAAGTGAATCCTGTATTTCGGAACACGAAGTTGCCGCCCAATACCAACCACAAAGGGCAGTATCAGAACGGCAACTATCAGTATGGCGAGTAGTGCTTTCATCGTGTCAAACTAAGCAGAAAATAATACACTGCTGGAGTTGTCTGAATGTAATAGCCCTTTGCACCGCCTCTCGGTGAATCATTCCCAGTATCCTTGATTTTGCCACCCTGCGATTCAATGAGCATTTTAACGTAATTGCTCGCATCATAAACAGATGTGAACCTCCCACTCCCATGATAATACTTCGGGTAAATTTTGCAGTCATTACCAAAATGGCAATTGCTAATCATCCTCTTGATTTGCTGATTAATTTCGCCCTTCTTTGTCATAAGTAAGGCTTTCGTTCTGTTTGTCATTTTTGTTTTCATTGTGCTTTGTTTTTAGTTCAACTTTGTGTTTTCATTGTACTTTATGTTTTGGTTATTAAAATGTGAGCAGTTTAGCCACATGCTCAGGTGGTTATGCTACTATTCAAACACATTAAAATTTTTCAACTCATTTGCGACAACATCTTTGATGATTAGTTTGGCAATAAAAGCCAATCCATCATTATCAATACTATCAATACTTGATGAATTTGAATCTTTTGCAGCCTTTTTGTAATTCTCAACGTGTTGCATGGCATTTTTAAGCATTGATTTGTGCATCCCAATTAACACTACTTCTATTGCTTTTTGCAATATTTTCATTCTGTCTTTTCCTTGTGCTTGTGTTTTCATGATTTCTGTGTTTTTAGTTCAACTTTGTGTTTTTGTGTTAGTGTGTTTATCAAATTATACGGTAAAATTAAAACATTGTTTCATATTTTGCAAATTTTTTACATTATTTTTTAATTATTTATGCTAATTTATATCCATTCTAAATAAGAGCAGCAAAAGAGGGAGCAGTGCAATGCACCAACTCCCTCCCACTAACCAAAACACATCATGAAAAAACACAAGCTGCGATTACGGTGCAGCACCCGAATAACGCTCTATGATACCACGATTTTATCCATTATCTCCCCTATACCTATATCGTTCCGCGGCTTGGCTTTCGGGCGGCGGGATACCCAGCACACACCCTGCGAGCCAACTACCACCAAATGTACAAAAACTTTTTCAACG
>Ga0079064_1434350_pt1 | contig 10621 bp, 6 predicted proteins | sample ADurb_Gel_03_Slu_FD_73456 | JGI IMG/M metagenome (GOLD analysis project Ga0079064, IMG submission 73456) | Active sludge microbial communities from Illinois, USA, of municipal wastewater-treating anaerobic digesters - ADurb_Gel_03_SludgeMetaT... | ecosystem: Engineered > Bioreactor > Anaerobic >... | reverse complement strand
CATCACTTAAGCCAACTTGTACATTTGTGGTAAACCCTTCCGCATAATCACTTGGCGCTGGACTTGTGTAAGTCCCGTTATAAGCCACAAATGGTTCAATAACAATTGGTGGTTCTGGTCCTTCTTTGGGCATTTTAGCAGCACTGACACCAGTTAATAAGCCCACACTACATAAGACCATCACCGAACTCACAGTCGCAGGTACCCACAATTTAGTAAATGTGCGCCCACTAATTAAGCGATCAATCATCGGTGACACGACGTTAACAAGCGCAATACTAAAGGCCGTCCCTTCTGGATAATTACCCGCAACACGAATAAGGACGTTAAGTAAACCGCCAATAATTCCAATTAAGGCTTTCCCATAATTACTCGTAGGGGATGTAACTGGATCGGTAAACATAAAGATGGCGCCAAAGACCATCCCACCTAAGCCAAATTGGACTAATAAGTATTCAAGCATATTGACTTTAGCGACAAGGCTAACAAAGACACTGCTAAGCGCAACGGTCAAAAATAAGAAGACTGGTGTGCGCCAGTTAATGACTTCGCGCGCCGCTAACACAACACCGACGACTAAAATAAGTAACGTAAACGTTTCACCAAGGGCGGCACTATAATTACCTAAATATAAGTTAAGAAACGATACATTCGTATTTGCTAAACTGCCCGTTAAAAACTTCGCCCCATCAGCGACAAATTGCGAAGTAACAGTCGCCCCTGCTTTTAGTCCGCCAAGAGTTTCCCCACCCGCAAGGTAAGGTTTAAGTTGGCTGCCAAAGGCAAGCGCTAAAAAGATTCGTCCCAACGCGGCAGGGTTAAACACATTACTACCAAAGCCACCAAATGTATGTTTAACAATCAGTGTCGCAAACATACTGCCAATAATGACAACATAAACTGGTGTGCCAACAGGAACAGTTAACGCTAGGATAACCGCCGTTACCACACTAAAGTTTGATTTGATGAAATGCCATAGATATTCATCAAACTTCCCGTCTTTTTCTTTGTTATAACGTAAACTACCAGCAATAATGTCACTAATGAGTGTGAATAAAATAGCGACGGTCATAATACAAATTGTTTTAAGACCATAACGGACACCAAGGGTAAAGTTATACACAACCGCGGCTACAAAAATAACCGCTAACCCAATTAATAGTTCCATCATTATTTGACTGGTAGTGCGTTTACTACGTAAGAACGGGGCATTTCCACTTACAATTTTCATATCATGCACCTCTATTTCTTCTGCGATTGATGAACACGGAGAATCGTTTTCGCCTTCTTCATCATATCGGTTACTTCGATTTTACTTGGACAGACATAACTACAAAGTCCGCAGTCAACACAGCGCATTGTTTCAAGTTTTTCCAGTCTATCATAATCCCGCCCATCAAAAGCACGTAAAATTTCCACTGGTTGTAATCCTGCTGGACAATGTGCACTACATGCACCGCAGCGTAAACACGCAACTGGGCGATACACTACTTTTTCTAATAGTGTTAATGAACCCATACAACTAATTAACGCATAACTAGCGTCTTTAGCGGGGTTACTTGTCATTGGACCACCTGGTAAGAGCACAAATTCTTTATCTTCAATATCAAATTCTTTAAGGATTGTTTCGGCAAGAATACCAACTGGCACAATAATGTTGCGCGCATCTTTCACGACATTGCCACTCACAGTTACTAAGCGTTCAGTTACAACTTTTCCGTCAACAAGGGCATCATAAACTACCATTGCGGTCGAACTATTATTCACAATAACACCAATTTCACTTGGTAATTTATCGTAGCGTTTTTTAAAAATGTGATAAATGAGTGTTTTTTCCCAACCCATTGGATAATAGTCAGGGACTTCACGGACTTCGATATCACTATATGCACTTGCAGCGTCGCGCAGACAATTACAAGCATCCTCCTTATGAACTTTAAGGGCGATAATAATCTTGCTCGCACCTGCGGCTTTTTGTAAGTAGCGCGCGCCACCAACAATTTTTGCCGCATTCATTTTTGCTTCTAAATAGTCGGTTGTCAAATATGGTTCACATTCAACAGCGTTAATTAAAATAGTGTGAATGTCTTTGACGTTATTATATTTAACCCACGTTGGAAAACCAGCGCCACCTAAGCCAATAATACCCGCTTCTTTAATTGCGGCGACAATCTCTTCTTTTGGCGCATCTAATTTAACGGTTTTTAATGGTTTTTCTTTGGTCATTTTGAAATCGTTTTCGATCACTAAATGATCACAAACCCGTCCCGTCATAGGATTGTAGCGTTTTTCAATCGCTAAGACTGTACCCGAAACACTACTAAAAAACGGAACAGTAAATTGTGGTTTAACCGCAATTTTCGTTCCAACTTTAACTTTGTCGCCTTCTTTGACTAAAACTTCATGAGGCGCATTATTTCCGGCCACTAGTGGAAAATAAACCCGTTCAACTTTTTTAGGATCAATAGTCGTCACGTCACGTTCGAGACTAATATGTTTATTGCCAGGAATTTTCCGATGACCTTTTGTTGAGAATAACTTCATCACTTTTCCCTCCATCGCGCATATTATACACGCGTAAAGAGCCAAAAGTAAAGTGAACTTGTAATTATATTCACTATAAAGTGAAAAGTCTGTAAATAATGAATGTACGTTTATTTATTTCGTGTTAATTTCTTAAAGATCCCAACTGTTTTGGGGCCAGGTTTATAGCGGAAGCGAAAATCAAAAGCACGCGATTTATGTAAAACAGCCTTCATATGGCTAAATGTTTTAAACGTATGATACCCATGATAACTACCCATCCCACTATTGCCAACACCACCAAATGGGAAGTGGGGATTTGCAAGTTGCACAACCGCATCATTAATCGCCGCTGATCCACTTGTTGTTTTCGACAATACTTTTTTTATTATTGCTTTTGATTTGGTAAAGAGATATAACGCTAAAGGTTTTGGCCGCGCATTAATAAAATCAATTGCTTCATCAAGCGTTTCATAGGTAATTATTGGTAAAATTGGACCAAATATTTCTTCGCGCATCAGCTCACTATCAAGCGGTGGATTAAGCACGATTGTTGGTTTAATTGTTTGTGTTTTTTCATCAAAGTTATTACTACCAACTTCCTCTAACACAGCTTTAAGGCGCAAATAATGTTTTTCATTAACGATTTTTGGTAGTCTTGCCGCCTCATCACCTTCAACGGTAAATGCCTTGCGAATATCGTCAACTTTATCAATAAGTTTCTTATCAAGTAATACATAGTCAGGGGCGACACATGTTTGACCCAAATTTATGAGTTTAGCAAATTTAAGACGTCTAATTGTTAAGGGAATATCTGCATCTTCAGTAATAATAAGTGGCGACTTACCGCCTAATTCAAGCACAACTGGTGTCAAATGTTCACTTGCTTGGCGCATTACAATTTTACCAACCCCTGGACTACCCGTAAAGAAAATAAAATCATAGACACCTTGTAATATTTCTTCATTAACTTTGCGACCACCAAGGAATAAAATCGCTTCTTTATTGGGGAAAGCTTTTTCGACAATTTGTTGCATCACTTTCGCAATTTCAGGGGCATATGCACTTGGTTTTACAACCGCGTAATTACCAGCGGCAATTGCGCCAATTAGTGGTAAGATTGTGAGCTGTAGCGGATAATTCCACGGACTCATAATTAAGACTTGACCATATGGTTCTGGCAAGATAAAATTCCGTGCCGGAAATTGTACGAGTGATGTTTTAATGTATTTCTTTCGCATCCATTTTTTAAGGTTTTTAAGGGCGAAATGCAGTTCTTCATAAACGATACCAAGTTCCGTCACAAACACTTCCCAAACGTCTTTTCGCAAATCAGCGTAAAGGGCATCGTAAATCGCTGTTTCATGGTGTTTAATTGCTTTTTGCAGGTTTAAGAGCAACTCTCTCCTTGTTTCATAGCTTAACGGAAACGTTTTTTGCATTGCTGCTCTTTGGGCTTCAATTTGTTTTAACATTTAATTTTCTCCTTTTAATTGACGATAAAAATCTTCTAATTCATTTGTTTCATAAATGCGCGGTGTCGGGTAAAGAGGGCGCGCTTCTTTATTGGCGAATGCCGCTAATTGTGGGATGTCTTCTTCTTTAATCTGCGGTATCGTTGTAGGGATACCAAAATGGTCATTTAATGCACGAATTTCACTAATGAAAAGTTTAGCGGTTTCGGCGTTTTTAAGACCTTTTTTTATTACTCCACTCTTACGCGCTAAATCTGCTAATTTGCGATAAATTTTGCGACCATATTTGTCTAACATGAAAGGCAAAATTAACGCATTAACATAACCATGCGCTAATCCGTAAAAGGCACTCAGTGGATGACTTAAGGCATGGACGTACCCAACATAATTACGGGTAAAAGCAACCCCAGCGTCATAGGCCGCTATTTGCATATTACGCCGCGCTGTTAAATCATTTGGATTATCATAAGCTTTCTTTAAATATTCAAACACTAATTTCACTGCATTAATCGCTTTAGCGTTAGTAAATTTAGTGCCACCATTATTAATGTAAGCTTCAACAGCGTGCGTTAAAGCATCCATTCCTGTCGTCGCCGTTATAAATGGTGGTAATTTAAACGTTAACTCAGGAACAAGGAGCGCATAGCTAGGAATCAAAACAGGATCATTAATCGCATATTTTCGCCTTGTTCTTTCATCAACGACAATCGCCGCCACTGTTGCTTCGCTCCCCGTGCCTGACGTTGTGGGAATAGCGATTAAAAGCGGAGTCTTTTTTAATACTTTAAGCGTTCCGCCGAGTTGCACTAAGTTTTTGTTTGGCCGTGCAACGCGGGCGGCAATGGCTTTAGCCACATCCATTGGACTGCCGCCCCCAAAGCCAATAATAGCATCGCAGCCAAAAGCAATATAGGCAAATAAACCAGCTTCGACTTGATTAATCGTCGGATTTGCCGTAACATCACTAAAAATATGGTAATTAAAGTGTTTATTTTTAAGTGTATCAATGAGTACATTATGTAAATGTAATTGGGTCAAACCTTCATCAAGCACAATGAGTACCTTCTTTTTGTTCTGCGCAATGAGGATATTCACTAATTCACTATATGACTCTACAATCACTGGTTCTCGCCATCTTAAAAATGGGCGCCCAAGGTATAACAAACCTTGATATAAACGATCGAATATTTTTAACATTAGCTCCGCTCCTTTCATTATTATTGATGACTTGAGAGATGATTTCTATTTAATTTTCGTGTTCAATTATAATGACCTTATGAGTGTATTTATGAATATATGCTTTTCTTTTTAATATCTATTTTAATTATAACAAAAAAGGGGCGTAGCGGCCCCTTTAAAATGCTTAATCGTAAATTAAGTGGAGTTAGAAGACTGGTACATCCATGCCAAAGAGGGCAAAGAACCATTCAATCCATCCCCACACCATGCCAATAAATGGATTGGAGGTTGGGGTCATAATTTGGAAATTAACAAGCGCCCAAACAATAACCATTAAGATCGCGGCTGCAACAGCGGCCACAATGGCAGCAATGACAAGGACAACAATGAATTTCCATAAAAAGCGGAAGAAACGGCGAGCGCGTGCTCTGCGCACTGCTTTTTTATCGTTTGGATCGATATTAAGATCATCAAGCCGTGAGCGACGACCATATTTCATTTGATTAGCGACTAAACTATTAACAAAGTTGCTATCAAAATAAACGTTCACGGAGTTTTTCGCCGCTTTCTTTGGTGCTTTTTGTTCTGCTTTACCATCAAGCTTTGCTTCAAGTTCAGCAACTTGAGCTTCTAATTGTTTAATTCGACGTTTTTTACTCATAACTTAAATCCCCTTCCTATCGACCTACTACCCGGACAAGACCAAACCATCCGCGTACTGTATCAAATACAAGTTGTACTATATTATGGAGCCATAAAACCGCAGCGTTAAAGCGATCAGCAAGCCACGGTGGTCCCGCAAGTGGAGTGATATTGAAGTGTTCTAATGTCCATGCGGCCATAAACACGACAACGACTAAAAGTAAGATAATAAAGATAGCCCAGAACAATTTGCAGCCTACCCCTCTTTTCTTTTTACGTTTCTTAGTTTTGCCATCAAGCACGACATCATTCTTATTATCAGCGATCCGTTTGGCAAGATTACTATCGAAATAAATATTTACTTCAGTATCTGGTTGCTCTTCAGTGCTAACTGGTGCCGCTTTTTTATCAGCAAGTTCTTTGCGTAAGATTTCAAGTTGTAATTCATGAACGCGATCAGTGAGTCGATCAACCTTCGCATGTAATGAGCCGTAATAAGGTTCTTCATATTGAGGAGCGGGTTGAGGTTCAACTGGTTTTTCTTCAACTTTTTCTGCTTCTTTTTCATCAAGCAAGGCTTTAACACGGCCATACTCCGCTAAAACTTCATCATATTCACGACGGGCAATAAGCATTGAACGTTCTTTTTCTTGTTCAGCAATAATTGCCTCGTAATGCTCTTTTTGTTTTTGTAATTCTTTTTTGCTAATGACTGTCCGAATCACCGTTGGTCCTGGCACTTCGACGCGTACTTCTTTTGGTTTTTCCGCAAGTTCAGCCTTTGCTTGTTGTAATTCTTGCGAAAGCGCTTCAACTTTTTCCTGTTCCTTCATGAGTTTACTTTCATCGACCTTTGCTTCGTCAACCACTGGCCGATCTTCTAATTCTTTTTCAAGTTCTTTCACCCTTTCGCGGAGGCGAACAACTTTCGGATTTTCATCACTGAAGTCAACTCTTTCTTCAACCCTTTCGGGTAAGACATATTTTAGATCGGTTACGACGTTTGCGGCATTTTTGTTCACATAATTTTTCACAAGTAATTCACCAACGTCTTGCTTCTTAAGTTCAGTTGGCACATCGATTTTATATTTTGTGACAAATTCTTTTAATTGCGCAATCGTCATATCCTTCACGTCTTCAGTGAGATGTGGGACATCTTTAGCTTTCGCCACTTTTGGTAAAACAGCAATAATTCCGTCCACTATGTCCTGTTTCGTGATATTTGTTGGCAATAAGACTTCATTTTTCTCCGCAATTTCCCGTAATTCTTTAATTGTGGCACTGTGAAGTCCTTTTTCAGTGAAAGAACGGGCTAAAACGCCATCAATATCGCCCTCTTCATCACCAAAGAGAACCTCAAGCGATGGGAAGAGTTCGCGCAAAACTATCTTACTTGTGTCGTTTTTCTTCGCTTTTTTATAAAGTCTCGCTAATTCTTTGTCTTTGTTTGTGACTTGGATGGCGAAAAGCCATAAGTCTTCAAGATAGTAGTCCATTAATTCTGGTTGTATCTTGACCATCCGTTCAAATAGATTTTCAAGAACGGTTACAGGGCTATCTTCAAAATAATCAAGGCGGCTAAAGAAGTCATTCGAAAGTCCTTTTTCAGCAACGCGCGAAACTAATTTAAATTTCCAAACTTCATCACGCATCACATTCTTTAAAATGTTTGCATGGTCACGACGTGAATATAGTTTAGGGCCCTTTAAAAATTCGACTAGGTCGCTTACTGGTAATTTTGCCAGTGTTTTGAGAGCATCATTAATAACGAGCTCGGTTCCATCAATTAAGATGAAATCTAATCTTGTTTCAATTTTCATGTTGTTTTCCCCTTTGTTATTATTATAGCACTGATAAGTGGTCATTAGTCAACGACTTGGTAAAATTTTCACATTTTATTGAAAATAATGCCCTTTTGTCGTTAAATTTGATGTAAAAAGCACTATTTACTGTGTGAATATGTCAGCAAATAATGCTAATAAATTGCCTTATGCCAGATAGATTGGTTCGCTAGTTACTTTTGTTGCTAAATCGTAAGTACTGACGTAATAAGTGGAGAAAATATAAAGCACTCCTTCAATTAACACTGAGCGATTTATGGGGTAAATATAATCACCAACCGCGGGGTGCATTACTTTGACTGGTGTCGCAATGGGGTTTTCGCAGGCAAAGTCAATATCAAATATTTGATAGTTGAAACTCCATTCGCTATTCCATTCATAATCCGTTGCATCGCCATTTTCATCAATTTTGTATTCCCACGAATATGAGTATTCAAAGAATGGTACGCCAAGTATTCCATCTTTCACCGAAACAAGCAGTGCTTTATGATCCCATAACGCTTCCGTATAGCCATATGAATAATACCACCCGTTTTCAATATTCTCGGACACATATTCGTAAATAACGTATGTTTGAATTTCGCGTTCATTACCAAGTGTTGTTTCATATGCGGTAAGTTTAATACCGTTCGTAAAGCCGCTATCATCTGCTGTATAGCCTAAGCCTAACACAAAACTCTCGCCAAATGGATGTTGATAAACATCATACCCTGGTAGTTCTATATCACCTGTAATCACTGGTTTTGCGGGATCACTTAAATCAATAATATAAAGCGGGTCACGTGTCTCAAAAGTAACAATGTATGCTTTATTACCAAGGAAGCGTACCGATTTAATTGATTCATTTGGTTTACCTAAGCCCTCGCTTAAATGGCCCACTAGTGCAAAAGTTTGCGTCCGTTTATTAACTTTTAAGATAAATAAGTGATTAATAATCGTTTGTGTCCAACTAGAAATATAATCTTCATCATCCAATGTCCAGCGCACACTAACATTTGTCGTCGCTACACGTAGGTGTCCCGCGTAATAGTCCATGGAGAATTGATTAAGCATCCACCCATCCACAATGGCCGCGGCGACATAATTAACGTCCGCCTCAACTAAATCAAGGGCAAACTGACTAATTGTTAAGCTTGAATTATAACTAGTTTCATCATAGAGAAAGTTTGAATCACAAAGATATAAGTCGGTTTGTGAAACATAAACTTGTTTATACCCATAATCAGCGCCTAAAAACCCTTTAGCGTTAAAGCTAATCGCCTTAGGATTACTATTTAATTTGAGCCCAACAATCTTTGTCATCCCATAAGCTGGTGTATTATCGAAATAATAAATATCATTGTAATCAATGTATGACACGCTACCATCTAAAAGTGTGATAACGGGTCGTGGGTCTTTCTCATTGATATTTATGTAATCATAGCCAACAAGGAATAAATTATCGTCAATCACACGGTGATCAATAATAATGTTTTCTTTGATATTTAACTCATAGACGACTTCATGATTAGTGCGTTCAATGACGGTAATGGCGGTTGTTGCATATCCATACCATCCTGGCATCCAAAATTCATCATAGCCAGGCATACTTTCGTATTCATATTTTTCACTGATCACAACAACGTATTCTGGCAATAAGTAAAGACCAAGACCATAAGAATTTTCTAATGATAATGAATCACTTAAAGTAATACTTTTATCATCGGCGACATCAAAAACTTGGAGCGTCCCGCGTTCTCTCGCTAAATAATAAACTTGATAACCATCGGTTTTAATTAAATCGGCTTCGCTGACGCCTTCCACTTGTTCATTTGTGCCAGTAAAGTCGCGCCCTTTTGCGTCATTACTACTACCAGTTTCTGGGACTGCATCAGTGGCCGTATCAAAATAACTACCTTGACTGCGGCGCCCCTCCTTTGCTAATTGCACAAATTTTAGTTTTGATTTAACTTGTTGCATTTTAGTTTTAGTCACTAAATTAGTATTGTTTTTGCAACTAACTAATGTTGTCAACATCCCTAAAAAGAATAGTGATACTAAAAAGCGCGAAATTTTTTTAATAGTGGATGACCTTTGCATAATGTTTCCTTTCAGCAATTAAGTGGCTAAACACTTAACTCACGTTTAAAACGAATTACTATCTATTTTAATTTTGCATCCTTTTTGACTTTTAGTCAACAAAATAAAAAAGACACATCATCGTGTCTTTATAAGTTCGCTAATAATCTTTTTAGCGCGCCCTTGCTTCAAGTAATTCTAATGTCTTTTCAAGCGGTCCAGAATCAATTATTTTTTTAGCTTCTGCTTCTTTAAAATAAGTAACTGACCCCCGCCCTGTTGATTTAGAAACATACATCGCCACGTCCGCAATATTAACAGCATCGTGCGCGCTATAATGCCCATTATTATGACGATATTCAGCGACACCAATGGAACAATTAACCTTAATGTTTGGTAATTCAACGGAGCGAATTGCGTTTTGAATCCGCTTCACGAGTTTTTTTGTTTCTTCAAAATTAAGCCCGAGTGTCATGAAGATGAATTCGTCCCCACTTTTGCGATACATAATAACTGTATCATCAGCGATTTCAATTAAAACGCGGCCAACTCTTGCGAGTACATCATCACCAACTTTATGGCCGAAGGTATCATTAACAATTTTAAAATAATCTAAATCAATAAAACCAAAATAATGATTGTTCGTCGTCTTGTTTATGTGGAACATTAAGGTGCTAAAATTGAAAAGCCCAGTCAAACTATCTTTATAAGATTCAAAATAAAGTGATTCAACATTAACTTTCTTCATATCAATTTGATTAAGGACAACGATTGAGACATTACGTTTAAACATTTTAATAATTACAAGTTCTAAATACTTTTTATTACCACAAAAATCTAGTGGCAGATAGAGTACAACGCGTGTTTGATCACTATCGATTTCACGATGTAATTCAGTAATAT
>Ga0079064_1010093_pt1 | contig 10643 bp, 9 predicted proteins | sample ADurb_Gel_03_Slu_FD_73456 | JGI IMG/M metagenome (GOLD analysis project Ga0079064, IMG submission 73456) | Active sludge microbial communities from Illinois, USA, of municipal wastewater-treating anaerobic digesters - ADurb_Gel_03_SludgeMetaT... | ecosystem: Engineered > Bioreactor > Anaerobic >... | reverse complement strand
CGGGGGTGACCGCCCTCCGGCACGATCCGAAGAGTCCTGAAACGCTCCAGTGGAGGGCGCAGAGGCCGTTTTGCGCCGGTATTGACGCCTTCTCCGCCGGTGCGTATGTACGACATTCGCGTTGCTGGCGTAGCTCAATCGGCAGAGCAGCGGATTTGTAATCCGCAGGTTATGGGTTCAACTCCCTTCGCCAGCTCCAGGCAAGGTGTTCGCGTGGCGGGGTTCCCGAGCGGTCAAAGGGGGCAGACTGTAAATCTGTTGGCTCAACGCCTTCGGTGGTTCGAATCCACCCCTCGCCACCATCTGTTACGGAGCGGGAATAGCTCAGCTGGCTAGAGCATCAGCCTTCCAAGCTGAGGGTCGCGGGTTCGAATCCCGTTTCCCGCTCCAATTACGGAAGGTGCTTGAATCGGGTTGTTCTTTCGGGTGCCCACGTAGCTCAGTCGGCAGAGCGCGTCCTTGGTAAGGACGAGGTCACCGGTTCGATCCCGGTCGTGGGCTCCATGGGTTTTATGACCATGCCAAAACGGAGGAGTGAGTAATGGCGAAGGAGAAGTTCGAGAGGTCCAAACCCCATGTGAACGTGGGAACGATCGGTCACATCGACCATGGCAAGACCACGCTGACCGCCGCCATAACGAAGTGCCTCTCCACACTGGACATGGCCGAGTTCAGGGCCTTCGACAAGATCGACAACGCCCCCGAGGAGAAGTCCCGCGGCATCACGATCAACACCTCGCACATCGAGTACCAGACGCAGAACCGTCACTATGCGCACGTCGACTGCCCCGGCCATGCCGACTACATCAAGAACATGATCACGGGCGCGGCCCAGATGGACGGGGCCATCCTCGTCGTCAGCGCCGCGGACGGCGTCATGCCCCAGACCAAGGAGCACGTCCTCCTGGCCGGCCAGGTGAACGTGCCCAGGATAGTCGTCTTCCTGAACAAGGTCGATGCCGTCGACGACCCCGAACTCGTCGACCTCGTCGAGATGGAAGTCTCCGAGCTTCTCGACAAGTACGGATTCGCCGCCGATTCCCCGATCATCCGCGGAAGCGCCCTCAAGGCCCTCAATTCCTCGGGCAAGGAGGACGACCCCGACGCGAAGTGCATCTATGATCTGATGAACGCGGTGGACGAGTGGGTCCCCACCCCCGACCGCGCAGTCGACAAGCCCTTCCTGATGCCGGTCGAGGGCGTGTTCTCGATCCCCGGCCGCGGCACCGTCGGCACCGGCAGGGTCGAGAGCGGCAGCATCAAGGTGGGCGACAAGGTCGAGCGGGTCGGCATCAAGGACACCCTCGAGACTACCGTTACCGGCGTAGAGATGTTCAACAAGGAGCTGGACTTCGCCCAGGCCGGAGACAACGTGGGTCTGCTGCTTCGTGGCGTGGCCAAGGAGGATCTCGAGAGGGGAATGGTCATCGCAGCCCCCAAGAGCATCAATCCTCACAACGAATTCACGGCCCAGGTCTACGTCCTGACCCAGAAGGAAGGCGGCCGTCACAAGCCGTTCTTCGACGGCTACAGGCCCCAGTTCTACTTCCGGACGACCGACGTCACCGGCACCATCAACCTCCCCGAGGGCACCGAGATGTGCATGCCCGGCGACCACATCGAGATGAAGGTCACGCTCATCACCCCGATCGCCATGGCCGAGGGCCTCAGGTTCGCCATCCGCGAAGGCGGAAGGACCGTCGGCGCCGGCAACGTGAACAAGATCATAAAGTAGGAACGAAGTGAGAGTCATAATCACACTCGCCTGCCAGGACTGCAAGCGCCGCAACTACACGACGACGAAGGACAAGCGCACGCATCCCGACAGGATGGAGACCAGCAAGTACTGCAGGTTCTGCAGGAAGCATACGACCCACAGGGAGAGCAAGTAGGGTCCATGCAGGGTGAGAGCTGCAGGGCAGTAGCACAATTGGCAGTGCACCGGACTCCAAATCCGGCGGTTGAGGGTTCAAGTCCTTCCTGCCCTGCCAGCCGTTCCACCCGTGCAGGATCCGGAGGAAGCGATGACTGAGAAGACCTCGAAAGGGAACTTCATTGTCAGGATCTGGCGCAGCGTCGTCGAGTTCGTGCTCGAGGTCAAGGCCGAGATGATGAAGGTCGCCTGGCCTTCCCGGCAGGAGATAGTCGCGTCCACCTGGGTCGTGATCTTCGCCGTCGCGATCGTCTCCGCCTGGATCTTCGTGGCGGACCGCGCCAGCAGCGTCCTCATGACCGTTCTCCGCAGCATTCTGGGCTGACGGACGGAGTTAGGTACGGAGTCCGATGACTGACGAGGCGTTGGCGAGCGCGGAAGATCCCGCCGTCGAGACGAACCTGAAGTGGTACGTGGTACATGTCTTCTCCGGCTACGAACTCAGGGTCAGGAAATGGCTCGAAGGCCCCCTGGCTCTGAAGTATCCCGGCAGGGTAGGAAAGAGCATGATCCCCGTCGAGGAGGTCACTCTGACACGGGGCGCGAAGAGGACGACCCGCGAGAAGAGGCTCTATCCGGGATACGTGTTCGTCGAGCTGGAGATATGCGACGAGATGGTGCTGGACATCCGCTCCATGACGAACGTGAGCGGTTTCCCGCCGATGAACAGGAGCTATCCACAGCCGCTCACCGATGACGAGATAAAGAGGATCATCGGCCAGGCGGACGGCAGGGAGACCCACAGGGTCGTGCGGGTTCCGTTCTCCGTCGGACAGACCGTCAGGGTCGTCGACGGACCATTCAACAATTTCTCGGGTGTCGTGGAATCTATCAACCCGGAGCGGGGACGGGTCCGGGTGATCTTTACGATCTTCGGCCGGAAGGCCCCGGTCGAGCTCGACTTCGCGCAGGTCAAGCTGGTCTGAGGCCACGGGCCGATCGTCCCGCAGATCGTCTGTAACCCGCCGGCGCCGGTAAAGGGGAGGCGCCGAGGCGGCAGAGAGGAGTGGCATGGCTAAGAAGATCCTGGGCGTGGTGAAGCTGCAACTGCCCGCAGGACAGGCTACCCCGGCCCCGCCGGTAGGCCCCGCCCTCGGACAGTACGGCATAAACCTGCCCGGGTTCTGCAAGGACTTCAATGCCCGCACCCAGGGGCAGGAGGGCCTTGTGTTCCCGGCAGTGATAACTGTCTATGCCGACAGGAGCTTCTCGTTCGAGCTGAAGTCGCCCCCGGCGGCCGTCCTGCTGAAGCGCGCAGCGGGACTCGCCAAGGGGTCGGGCGAGCCGAACCGCCAGAAGGTCGGTTCGGTCACGATGGATCAGGTTCGCGAGATCGCGCGGACGAAGATGGCCGACCTCAACGCCGCCTCGCTCGAAGCGGCGGTAATGATGGTCAGCGGCACCGCGAGGAGCATGGGGCTGGAGGTGACCGACTGATGGGCAGGGTCAGCAAGCGCTTCGCACAGGCGAAGAGCCAGGTCGATCGCACTATCCAGTACTCTCTCGAGGATGCCGTGGGGCTCGTAAAGAAGCTGGCGACCGCCAGGTTCGACGAGACTGTGGAGATGGCCGTGGCACTGGGCGTCGATCCCAAGTACAGCGACCAGATGGTCAGGGGCACCTGCGTCCTTCCGCACGGGACGGGCAGGACCGTGAAGGTCCTGGTGTTCGCCCGCGGCGACAAGGCCGAGGAGGCCAGGGCGGCCGGAGCCGACTATGTCGGCGAGGACGATCTCGCCGAGAAGATCTCTCAGGGCTGGATCGATTTCCAGGTCGTCATAGCCACGCCCGACATGATGAAGGTAGTGGGCAGGCTGGGCAAGATACTCGGCCCCCGCAGCCTCATGCCCAATCCCAAGACAGGCACCGTCACGACGGATGTCGGTGACGCGGTGCGTGAGTCCAAGGGCGGCAAGATCGCGTTCCGCACCGACAAGCAGGGGAACGTGAACGTGCCTATCGGAAAGGTCAGCTTCGAGCAGAAGGCTCTCGAGGAGAACGCCGTGGCGTTCATCGAGAGGATCGTCCAGCTCAAGCCGTCCGGTGCGAAAGGCCGCTATCTCATGTCCATCAGCGTTTCATCGACGATGGGTCCCGGTGTTCACATGGACGTCAACGACGTCCGGGCGCACCTGCGCTAGGCGGAAGGCGGCGGACGGTGAGCATCACAAGACAGCAGAAGGAACAGATCCTGGACGATCTCTCCAGGGATCTGAAAGGCAGCGGTTCGATCGTGCTCGCGGACTTCTCGGGCATCGACGTGGCGAAGATCACGGGCCTCCGGAGAGAGCTCCGCTCCTCCGGTGTGAAGTTCATGGTCGTAAAGAACACGATCCTCCGAAAGGTGTTCGATGACATCGGGGCAGGCGGCGAATCCGTGGTTTCCCTCGCGAAGGGTCCCACGGCGGTCGCCTGGGCGGATGACGAGATACAGGCGGTAAAGGCCCTCAAGAATTTTTCCAGGGGCAACGACGGCAAGCCGTCCATCAAGGGCGGGTTCGTCTCGGGACGCTCCTACTCGGCGACCGAGATGCTGGCCCTGGCCGAGCTTCCGAGCCGCGATGAGCTGCTCGCCAGACTGCTCGGGTCGATGAATGCGCCGCTTCAGGGCTTCGTGAATGTGACGGGCGGTCTCCTGCGCGGTTTCCTCAACGCCGTGAACGCGGTGAAGGAAAAGCAGGAGCAGAACCAGTAGACCACGATCAGGCGGCTTCGCCGGCGGATGCCCGCGGGCCGTGAAGGAGAATGAAGATGTCTGAAGACAAGAAGGCTCTCGTAATCGAGACCATCTCCGGTATGACCGTCCTCGAGCTCGCGGAGCTCGTGAAGATGATGGAGGAGAAGTTCGGCGTCTCCGCAGCCGCACCCGTCGCTGCCGTTGCCGCGGCCCCCGCCGCCGCCGTCGCCGCCGCTGTCGAGGAGAAGACCGAGTTCGACGTCATCCTCGAGAGTTTCGGGGACAAGAAGATCCAGGTCATAAAGGTTCTCCGCGAGATAACCGGACTCGGACTCAAGGAAGCCAAGGATCTCGTCGACGGCGTTCCCTCGAAGATCAAGGAAGCCGCCGAGAAGGCCGAAGCCGAGAGCTTCAAAAAGCAGCTCGAGGAGGCTGGAGCTACTGTCAAGCTGCAGTAGTGACGCATCTCGGATATCCACCGGCGGGAGAAGGCTTGCAGGCCTTCTCTCGCCGTTTGTCCCGGACCGTGTTGGCCCCGTCATTGCGGCAACGAGTCATCGTTAGGAGAGCCAGGTGAATCCTAAGAGGCAGATAAGGGATTTCTCGCGCGCGATACCGGCGATCGAGATGCCGGATCTCCTGGAGATCCAGAAGAAGTCATTCGACATGTTCCTGCAGGCGGACGTGCCTCCGGATGATCGCCTTCCACAGGGCCTCCACAAGATATTCCTCGACACGTTCCCGATCGAGAGCTCGAACAAGGAGTTCTCCCTCGAATACGTGGAGTACACCGTGGGAACTCCGCGCTGGAGCATCCAGGAAGCCCTGGACAAGCATCTTACATATTCGGCTCCCCTCAACGCCAAGCTCCGGCTGGTCTTCCGCGGCACCCCCGAGGAGAAGAAGGTCTCCAGGATCGTGCAGCAGTCCGTCTTCCACGGCGAGCTGCCGCTCATGACGGAGACGGGGTCGTTCATCATCAACGGCGCCGAGCGCGTTATCGTGAGCCAGCTCCACAGGAGCCCGGGCGTCTTCTTCGAGGAGAAGACGGTGCAGAGAGGGCGGCGCGTCTGCAGCGCCCGCGTCATCCCGCAGAGGGGTTCCTGGCTCGACCTGATGCTCGACACGAACGACGTGATCTTCGCCAACATCGACAAGCGCCCCAAGAGGATTCCTATCACGATGCTCCTCAGGGCGCTTGGACTCTCGACCGATGCCGAAATCCTCAGCCGGTTCTACCCCAAGGTCGAGAAGGATCTCGAGGCTGCTCTGAAGAACCGCGGGAGAGCGGTCGACCTGACCCTCAAGTCCTTCGCCGACGACATTGTCGACCCCGAGACCGGCGAGCTTCTCGCCACCGTCGACGAACCGGTGGAGACGATCGAGAAGATCGAGAACCTCGTGGCCAGAGGCATCAGGAAGACCTCGTTCCTGGAGATAAGAAGCGAGAAAACCGACTTCGACGGGATCAGGAAGACTCTCGCCAAGGAGGAGAGCAGCCTGGGCACCGGGCAGGAGAAGAACGAGGACAACGCCACGCTCTGGATCTACGAGGCCCTGAGGGGCACCGAGGCCCCGTCGCTGGACCACGCCAAGAGCTATCTCCGGTCGATGTTCTTCGACTCGAAGAGGTACAGCCTGAGCGAGGTCGGACGCTACAAGCTCAACGAGCGCCTCAACATAGACACCACGATGGACAGGCTCACCCTGTCGGTCGACGATCTGGTGGCCATCGTGGACAATCTCATCAAGCTGCGCGAGGGCAAGATAACCGCGGACGACATCGACCACCTGGGCAACCGCAGGGTGAAGACCGTGGGCGAGCTTCTCGGGCAGGAGTTCTCGAAGGGCCTGAGCAGAATGGCCCGGACGATCCGCGACAGGATGGGCCATCAGGACCGCGACAAGCTCACGCCCACCGAACTGGTCAATTCCCGCACGCTGTCGAGCGTCATCAACACGTTCTTCGGTTCCAGTCAGCTCTCACAGTTCATGGAGCAGACGAACCCGCTGGCCGAACTCACCCACAAGAGAAGAACCAGCGCGCTCGGCGAAGGCGGGCTCACCCGCGAGAGGGCGGGATTCGACGTCCGCGACGTCCACCACACCCATTACGGCAGGGTATGTCCCGTCGAGACCCCCGAGGGTCCGAACATCGGGCTCATAACGACCCTCGCCGTCTACGCCTCGATCAATCGCTTCGGGTTCCTGGAGGCTCCGTACAGAAGGGTGATCCACGGCAGGGTCACGAACGAGATCGTCTATCTCTCGGCCGACCGGGAGGATAGAACCACGATAGCCGAGGCCAATACGCACGTCGACAGGAAGGGCAATCTTCAAGGCCCTCTCGTCCGCGCCAGGCGGGCCGGCAACTTCCCGATGGTCCCCCCTTCCGAGGTGGAGTTCATCGACGTCAGCCCCCAGCAGCTCGTCGGAGTGTCCGCCGCGCTCATACCCTTCCTCGAGCACGATGACGCAAACCGCGCGTTGATGGGCTCCAACATGCAGCGCCAGGCGGTTCCTCTTCTCTACACCGAAGCCCCGGTGGTCGGCACCGGACTCGAGGGCAGGGCCGCGAAGGACTCCGGCGCCCTGGTATCCGCGCGAAGGGGCGGAACGGTGACCTATGCCGATTCGGCGATGATCATCGTCCGCGCCGACAGCGATCCGCTCGACTTCAACAGGTACGACACCTACAAGCTCAAGAAGTTCGTGCGCACCAACCAGGACACCTCCATCAACCAGAAGCCGCTCGTCCACGAGGGCGAGATCGTTGCCGCCGGGCAGCCTCTGGCCGACGGCATGGCCACCAGCCAGGGCAGGCTCGCGCTCGGAGTGAACGCCATAGTCGCCCTGTGCCCGTGGAACGGCTACAATTTCGAGGACGCGGTGGTGGTCAGCGAGAGGCTGATAAAGAAGGACATCTTCACCAGCGTCCACGTATTCGAACTCGAGACCCAGTTCCGCGAGACCAAGCTGGGCCCCGAGGAGCTGACGCGGGAGATCCCCAACGTCGGCGAGGACGCCAAGCGCAACCTCGACGCCGACGGAATCATCCGGGTAGGCTCCAGGGTGAAGGCCGACGACTACCTCGTGGGCAAGGTCACGCCCAAGGGCGAGCAGGACCAGTCCCCCGAGGAGAGGCTGATCCGGGCCATCTTCGGCCAGAAGGCCGGGGACGTGAAGGATGTCTCGCTGAAGGCCCCTACCGGGATGGACGGCGTGGTGATAGACGTGAAGGTCTACGCCAGGCGCGACAAGTCCGAGAGGGCCAGGCGGGAACTCGAGGACAAGCTCCAGAAGCTCTCGGCCGCGCACGATCTCAAGAAGTCGAAGCTCTGCGAGGAGCGCGACTCGATACTCAAGGAACTCCTGAAGGACCACAAGGCCGTGGACATGATCGACACGCTCACGGGCGAAGTCGAGGTGCCGGCCGGCAGGAAGCTCACATCCACCGTTCTCAACAAGATAAACTTCATGGAACTCGACTACGGCAGACAGATAGTCGACAACCTCGAGACGGACGACAAGGCGAGGCAGGTTCTCCGCCGGTCGGCGCTGGTCCTGGACAGAATGCAGCGCGAGTACGAGATAGAGATCGACAAGCTCAACCGCGGCGACGACCTCCAGCCCGGCACTCTCAAGCTCGTGAAGGTCCTCATCGCCAGCCGCAGGAAGCTGCAGGTGGGCGACAAGATGGCGGGCAGGCACGGGAACAAGGGCGTGGTGAGCATAATCGTCCCCGAGGAGGACATGCCGTATCTGCCTGACGGCACTCCGGTCGACATCTGCATCAACCCGCTCGGCGTCCCGTCGAGAATGAACGTGGGCCAGATACTCGAGATGAACCTCGGATGGGCGGCCGACAAGCTCGGCTTCGACGCGGTCACCCCGGTCTTCGATTCCGCGAAGAGCCCCGAGATCCGGAAGCTCCTCTCCGAAGCAGGCCTCCCCGAGAGCGGAAAGAGCATCCTCTACGACGGCAGGACCGGCGAAGCCATGGCGAGCCCCGTCACCGTCGGGGTCATGTACATGATGAAGCTGGCCCACCAGGTCGAGGACAAGATGCACGCACGCTCCACCGGACCGTATGCGATGGTCACCCAGCAGCCTCTGGGCGGCAAGGCCCAGAAGGGCGGCCAGAGGCTTGGCGAGATGGAGGTCTGGGCTCTGGAGGCCTACGGAGCGGCATACACTCTCCGCGAGATGCTCACCATCAAGTCGGACGACGCGGAAGGCCGGTCCAGGGCGTACAGTGCGATAGTGAACAACGAGAACATTCCGGACCCTGGAGTCCCCGAATCGTTCAACGTCCTGCTGAACGAGATGAGGAGCCTGGCCCTCGATGTAGAGCTCGTCACCGAGGAGGAGAAGTAGCGATGCTCGAGACGATCTCCCTTCGGGACGCGAAGGCGTTCCCGGCGAACTTCCGCGGGATAAAGATAAGCCTGGCCTCACCGGACAAGATCAAGAGCTGGTCCGAGGGAGAGGTGACGAAGGCAGAGACGATCAACTACCGGTCCTACAAGCCGGAACCGGACGGTCTCTTCTGTGAGAGGATCTTCGGACCCGTCAAGGACTGGGAGTGCAGTTGCGGCAAGTACAAGAGGATACGCTACCGCGGCGTGAAGTGCGACAGATGCGGCGTCGAGGTGACCCATTCCCGCGTCAGGCGCGAGAGGATGGGACACATCGAACTCGCCGTGCCCGTCACCCACATCTGGTACTTCAAGACCAGGAAGATTTCGAAGCTCCTCGACACCACGACCACTGATCTCGAGAGGGTCATCTACTACGAGTCCTACCTGGTGACGGAGTCCGAGCACCCTTCCCTTGCTGTCGGCACCGTCCTCTCGGACGAGCAGTACAGGCTTGCGCTGGAGACCTACGGCGACGTGTTCAAGGTCCGCATGGGAGCGGAGGCCATCGAACTGCTGCTCTCCAGGCTCGACCTCGACGAACTCGCCGCATCGCTGCGCACCAGCATCGCCAACGAGACCACGGCGGCGCGGCGCCAGAAGAACATCAAGAGGCTCAAGGAGATAGAATCATTCAGGCTCTCCCGCAACGACAACAAGCCCGAATGGATGATCCTCAGGGTACTCCCCGTCCTGCCTCCCGATCTCCGGCCGCTGGTTCCGCTGGACGGCGGAAGGTTCGCCTCCAGCGACCTGAACGATCTCTACCGCAGGGTGATCAACAGGAACAACAGGCTGCGCCGCCTGCTCGACCTGGAGGCGCCCGAGGTGATTCTCAGGAACGAGAAGCGGATGCTCCAGGAGGCTGTCGATGCCGTTCTGGACAACAGCTCGCGCAGGAAGCCCGTGAAGGGCGCCGGCATGAGGCCTCTCCGCAGCCTCTCCGACCTCCTGAAGGGCAAGCGCGGCCGCTTCCGCCAGAACCTCCTCGGCAAGCGCGTCGACTACTCCGGCAGGAGCGTCATCGTCGTCGGTCCCGAACTGAAGTTCCACCAGTGCGGCCTGCCCAAGACCATGGCTCTCGAGCTGTTCAAGCCCTTCGTCATCGCCGGCCTCGCCGAGATGAGCGACGAAGGCGTGAAGATGGCCACCAAGCGCGTGGAGCGGATGGTCGCCAAGCGCGGCGAGGAGAAGGACGAGGATGTCTGGGCCGTACTCGAGAGAGTAATCCAGAACCATCCCGTGATGCTGAACAGGGCGCCGACGCTCCACAGGCTCGGCATCCAGGCCTTCGAACCGGTGCTGGTCGAAGGCCTCGCGATAAGACTCCATCCCCTTGCCTGCGCCGCTTTCAACGCGGACTTCGACGGCGATCAGATGGCCGTTCACGTTCCGCTGTCCTCCGAGGCCCAGGTCGAGACCAGAATACTGATGCTCGGTTCCCGCAACATCCTCAAGCCCTCCAGCGGAGAACCCATAGCGACACCGAGCCACGACATGGTCATCGGCGTCTACTACCTCACCAAGCCCATCCCCAGCGAGAAGGGCGAGGGCATGGTCTTCTCCTCCATCGATGAAGTCAGAGGCGCATACGATGCGGGCAAGGTCTCCCTGC
>Ga0079064_1314204_pt1 | contig 10851 bp, 9 predicted proteins | sample ADurb_Gel_03_Slu_FD_73456 | JGI IMG/M metagenome (GOLD analysis project Ga0079064, IMG submission 73456) | Active sludge microbial communities from Illinois, USA, of municipal wastewater-treating anaerobic digesters - ADurb_Gel_03_SludgeMetaT... | ecosystem: Engineered > Bioreactor > Anaerobic >... | reverse complement strand
CTTTTTTTGATAGTTAATTGTTGCTTAACAATGATGTTTATGGTTAAATAAAATATAGATTTAGAAAGGAATAAAAAATGGACAAGAAAAAATTATTGAACGTAGCCGCAGCAGGATTATTCCTAGTTGCCCTTATCCTCTGGTTTGTGGTTCCCGTCGTGGCCCAAGCTTCACCAGAAATTACGTACACCTTCCGTGACTTAACATTTGGCAAAACGGAAACTGTTTTAGGAGTTGAATTTGTCGTCTTTAAATTTAGCTTCTTAAACTTCTTAGTCCCCATCTTGCTCGTTGTGGGTATCGCACTAGGTGTTAGTCGTGTTGTTGTGAAGAAATTAGAAAAGAATAAAATGCTTGGCTTTGTGCTTTTAGCGCTTGGCTTAGTCGCTGTTGTCCTTGTTTTCTTAACCAAGAGTTTCGCGGTTATGAATGAAAACGTTGACAAAGCTGAATTCTTTAAAGACTTCAAATTTACTGGTGGCGCCGTTGTCACTTTACTCCTTGCCGCTCTTGGTGGAGTTGCAGGTGTTGGTGCGGATCTCTTAAAATAGGAGCGAGCCTATAATTAAAATGAAAGATAACGCCTTACCGCGTTATCTTTTTTAATACTTTTATCCGTTATTTACCGCAAAACGCACTTAGTTTCGCATTTTAGTCGTATTACCTTCAACAAGAGTGACATCAACAATTTTACCTGTTACTTCGGTGTTTTCACTATCTTTAATCTTGGAGAATAAACTCACGAGTGATAAGTGCGCTGCACGTGGTTTATCAGCGTCAATCGTTGTTAATTTAATGGGATAGATGATATCACTTTGTAAATTATCAAAGCCAATAATATTTATGTCTTCTGGGACATTTATTCCTTTTTCACTTAAGTAGCCAATCACTTCATAGGCGATTTGATCATTAAAACAAAAAATGGAGTCAATCTTTTTCTTTTTAACATCAAGCATGTCCATTAACTCACGGGTTGTTTGTTGCTTTTCATTAAGAATAATATTTGCTTCTGGCACAATTACCTCATTATTTTTAAGTGCTTTTAAGAACCCGTTAAGTCTTTCGTTATTAATGTTAAGCTTGCGGGTCACACCGATATAGGCAAAGTTTTCACCCCCTAAATCAAACAATTTATAACCCGCGAGTTTACCACCACGATAGTCATTTGAGGCGACGCTATCAATCCCAAGAGCATCACCTGTGCGCCCTAAAAGCACAATTGGCACATTATGATCTTCAAAAAGTTCAATAACTTCTTTGCTTGGCACTAAATAAGTAATAACACCAACGATGCGCATCGAAATAATTTCACGGGCTACTTCAAGGGATAAAGAACCATCGTGACTACTTTCAAAAAATACCATCGGTCGATAATTAGCCTTCGTAAGTTCATTGTTAAGATGATTATTCATAATTGCATAGTAAGGATTAACAATGTTATCGTAAACGACAGCAATAACTCGAAGTTTTGCCCCACGCATTAAGCGGGCTTGGGCATCAGGAATATAGCCGAGTTCTTGCGCTATAGCGTGGACACGCTCTTTAGTAGCATCAGAAATACTTTTGTGTCCGCGTAATGCGCGTGAAACACTATTAACGGTAATACCTGCGCGTTCGGCAATATCTTTTAAAGTGACACGTTCTTTGTTATTTTTTTCCATAAAATAATTATGGCATAGATTCATCGTAAAATAAATTAGATTAAGCGTTAGCGTTTCCCTTTGTTTACAAAAATCTATTTTCATCTTATAATTAGATTAACGATAACCTTTGAAAAAAGATAATAGGGGGCGCTTATGAAAATAAAACGAAACATTCGCCATTTAATGTTTTTAGTGTGTATGATGGTCATTTCAAGTTGTACACTTTTCCCTGTGAGTAGTGAAAAAGATTCATTACCATCTACTTCGAGCACAATCGTAAGTAGTGCAGAGCCCGCTAGTGAAGATGATAGTGAAGCTTCAAGTTTAGAAAGTAGCGCACCACAAAGTAGTGAAGCGCCGACAAGCGAAGCACCGCCAAGTGAAAGTGAAGTGCCAAGCAGTGAACCCGAACCAAGCAGTGAAGAAGTTTCAAGCAGCGAAGAACCGAGTGTCAGCGTTGAACTTGAGATGAAACGCAGTACATATACGAACTCTGTATACTTTTATGATTTCCCTGATCCTTCGGGAGTATATGATCCAATCCAACGCATGTGGTTTTTATATGCGACAGGTGGTCAATATTTACGGTCAAGTGACGGTGTAACGTGGGGCAATAAGGGCTGGGTATTTGGTCACTTGCCAAGTTGGGGGACAACAGGCGCAGGACTATGGGCACCTGATGTCCAATATATTAATGGCCAATACGTGATGTATTATTCGCTTTCAACATGGGGTGATCCAAATCCTGGGATTGGTTATGCCACGGCCCCAAAACCAAACGGACCATGGACAGATCATGGTAAGTTATTTTTATCACTCGAAATTGGTGTTAATAATAGTATTGACGCGAATGCCTTTGTTGATCCTAACACTAATCGCGTTTATTTAGTGTGGGGTTCAATGCGCGGGAACTATTTAGTGGAACTTACGCGTGATGGTTTAGGCTTTAAAGCGGGCAGTGTCGAAAATGCTGCTCTTAGTAAAATAAGAGTCGCTGGCTTAGAGACAGAACACGGCTGGGATGCTGAAACTTATGAAGCAGCGTATATCCGTTATTGGCGTGGTTATTATTATTTATTTTTATCGATGGGTACGTGTTGCGAAGGACTTAGTTCAACTTATAAAGTGGTCGTAGGGCGCGCCCTTTCACCATATGGTCCTTATTACGACGATACTGGGAAAGATATGCGTAATCGATCCGCAGGTAAGCTTGTCTTACAAAAAAATGATACGTTTGTCGGTACTGGTCACAACTGTGTAATTGATGATGTTAATGGGGAACCGTGGATTTATTATCATGCCTACCACGTTGATAAACAAAGTGCACGGGTATTGTTGCAAGATAAATTATTATTTGACGAAAATGGTTGGCCATATGTTGAAAATTACACGCCGTCCACGACTGAACAAATTGGACCATATTATCACAGTGTAGTAGAATAAAGGAGAGGAAAGATGAAAAAAACACGGATTTTAGTAGCGCTTACTTGCTTTAGCTTACTTGTTAGTTGTCGCCAGCCTTCTAGTAGCGAAACACGTATAAGTGAGAGTGAATTTGTAAGTGAGATCAGCGATGATTCGCTTGTCTCAAGTGTACCGCACCAAGAACTGACGACCGTCTTTTTCCAAAATCCCATTTACAATAATGATTTTCCTGATCCAAGTATTGTCCGTCACACTGACGGCTATTTTTATACATACGCCACTGGGGCCCGTGTGATTAAAAGCGCTAATCTAGTCGATTGGGAGCCACTTGGCAATGCGATATCACGCCCAACATGGGGCTCATCAGGGGCCAATATTTGGGCACCTGATGTCCAATATATTAAGGGGCAATATGTAATGTATTATTCATTATCGCGCTGGGATGATCCAAATCCGGGGATTGGGATTGCGACCGCAACTCATCCCGCGGGACCGTGGGAAGATCACGGCAAATTTTTCCTATCAGAAGAAATAGGGGTTAATAATAGTATTGATCCGATGGTTTATGTTGATGAAGATGAACGTGTTTATATGTTTTGGGGTAGTTTTCGCGGAATATATGCGCTTGAATTAACCGCGGATGGGCTTAACTTTAAAGATGGTACAGTGGAAGAAGCCGCGGCAAACAAAGTCCATGTCGCGGGCTTTGAAACTAATCGAAACTTTGATATTTCGACCTTTGAAGGTGTTTATATTGTTAAAAAAGATAACTACTATTATATGTTTTTATCTACTGGCACATGCTGTTCTGGTGATTATACATATAACGTTGTGGTTGGCCGTAGTGAAAGTATTGTCGGTGAATATGTTGATTCTTATAATCGCAGCATGAAAAATGCGAATGTTGGCCATTCTGTTGTCCACCAAAATGATTTCTTCGTTGGTGTTGGGCATAACTCGATTGTGAAAGATGACGCTGGTACGTACTGGATTCTCTATCACGGGTTTGATGCAACAGCGGAAACGCGCAACGCGCGCAAATTGTTGATTGATAAATTATTATGGGATGAGCAAAATTGGCCAAGTACGTTAGGTAATGTGCCAAGTAATAACTATCGACCAGGGCCCGAATTATACTTGCCAGAGTAATAACTACGACACTTTGTTTTAGATTCCCCTTGACTAATTAGCCGCATCTTTATACAATAAAGGTGCAATAAGATTAACGATAATCTAAATGTAACTACAAGTACAACTATAATTCAAAATTACTATATATTGAAACTAGTGCTCCAAAGTTGATTGCTAAAAGAACTATGATGAATAGTTTTCTGCGCCTTATTAGATTTACAATAACGTTGAATATAAATCAAAGAAAAAGGAGACTTGATTATGAAGAAACGTCGCTATATATTGCTTGCGTTACTTTCTTTAGTCGTGCTCGGCTCATGTAAGGGCAATACTTCAGAAAGTGAAAAAGTAAGTGAAGGGAGCGTTAGCCACACGTCCACTGGTGATTCAGTGCCTGTCGAAAGGACGATTACGTGGTATGGAGCTGATGACATTGTGATTACGATTGGGGATGAATTTACCCTGCTTGATGGGGTGCGCGCCGTTGATACAGTTGATGGTGACCTTGAAGTAGTCGTTGCCGATGATGACTATTTTGATAGTTATTACGTATCACAATATACGATTAAATATGAAGCCACAAATAGTGCTGGCACAAAAAGTACAAAATACCGGATGGTGCAAGTTGTCAAAGGATGTAACGTCTTTAATGGTAACTTTGCGATGGGTAAAACATATTGGCGGTTTGATACGCCAGGCGGCCAAGGGACATTTAATGTTGTAAATGAAGAGGCGGTCTTTAGTTTTACTGATACGGGTAGCGAAGCGTGGTCCTTGCAACTTTATCAACAACCAGGGATTACTTTTAATGCGGGTCGAACTTATGAAATGACATTTATTGCTAAAAGTGAAAAAGGACGTTCAATTTCCGCCGGTTTTGAAAATTATAACGGCTTTGCGATGTTAATTCCAGGCTATCCCGCAATGGTCTTAACGAGTGAATTTCAAACATATTCGGCAATTTATACAGCGGACGCTGATTATGCCTCAGTAAAACCAGTGCTCTATTTAGGGCGCGGTTTAGATATTGATGGGACCGCAAGTAAAGCAAATCCGCTTGATCTTGTCGTGGATGATATTAAAGTCCGCGAAATTATTTTACCAGCGGAAGAAAAAAGGCCAGTCTTTAGTAATGCCGGCCCCGTTACTGTCTACACTGGTGACCAATTTGAAGCTTTACCACCCGTGACAGCAGCGGACTATAAAGGCAATGATATTAGTGATCGCATTGAGCGAATCGGGGCGATTCCTGATTCGATCGCTGCCGTGACACGGATGCTTGTTAGTTATCGTGTGACGGACGAAGAAGGTAACTTTAACTATGTTAATCGTTCGGTTAGTTATCAACTTGCGCGCGATAATCCGTATAACTTAATTAATGGCGAATTTAATAATGGACTCCAAGGCTGGGTCCGCGACGTTAACCAAACTAATGGTACTGGCGCCGCCGACTTTATTGATAATGAAGATGGAACGGTGACGGTTGATATCACTAATGGCAGTAATGATAACTGGCACATTCAGTTTTATCAAAGTAATGTTAGTATTCAAGCGGGGAAAATTTACCGCGTTACTTTAATTGCTAAAGCGAGCGTCGAACGGAAAGTAACAATTGAAATTAGTAACCCAGCGCAAAGTTATTCGCGAGTGGCGACCAAACTTATTTCGCTAACAACGGAATATCAAACATTCTTACTGGAATTTAAATCAACAGTGACCTGTTTAGCGAAGTTTAGTCTCTTACTTGGGGCCCAAGGCGCTAACCAAGTGATACTTGATAAATTTGATAATGATATGATTACAGCCGACGAAGCGACAACGATTGACTTACGTGATTATGAACCATATGAAGTTATTAATGGTGACTTTAAGTATGGGTATTATGGCTGGACACAAGAGATGACGCATGGTGCGGAAGTTAACTTTATCGCTGATCAAGCTAACGAACAAATTAAAATTGATGTTATTACCCCAGGGACCGCTAACTGGCACGTCCAAGTTAACCAAGACGGCAAAACATTTACGGAAGGCGTGACTTATGTGATGACAGTTAAAGCAAGCGCTTTGGCCTCAACTGTTATTACGATGGAAGTAACAAATAATAATGGTGAAACAGTGCTTGCGCGGAACGATATTACACTGACAACAACGTTAACTGATTATACGATGGAATTCACACCATCACAAACATTCACACTTGGTAAATGTGCACTCTTACTTGGGATGAGTGATGTAACGACAATCACTGTTAAAAATGTGATGATTGGAATTAAAGGATAATGAAAAAAATTGGATTTACTCTTATTTTCACTGCCTTACTAGTGGGCTGTACTCCTCATGTTTCGAGCACAGAAACACTACCGCCCACTAGTGAAGATGTGGTAGTGAGCGAAAGCTCCGAAGAATTACCCACAACTTACGATAATCCAGTGTGGGAACCCGTTTTAGCCGACCCCGCGATTATTCGGGGGGATGATGGTATCTTCTATGCTTATGGTACACAAGATAATGCCCTATGGGGTGATTATTATGGTGTGCGATATACGCCAATCTTAAGTAGCGCTAATCTTGTTGATTGGGAATATCGTGATCAAGCTTTTAAACCGGCGACAATGCCGACATGGAATGAAACTTCAGGGGCAGGGTTATGGGCCCCAGATATCGTCAAAATTGGCGATACATATAACTTATATTATTCACTATCTGCCTGGGGCGATCCTAATCCAGGAATTGGGGTTGCGACTGGCCCTAGTCCGCTTGGCCCATTTACTGATCAAGGTAAAATCTTTGATAGTAATGACATTGGTGTTTATAACTCAATTGACCAAGCAGTGTATGTTGACACTGATAATCGTGTTTACATGTTTTGGGGCAGTTTTAGCGGCATTTACGCCGTGGAATTAACTAGTGATGGTTTAAGTGTTAAAGGCACAATTGAAGAAGCTAAAGCCAATAAAGTGCTTGTCGCTGGTGTCGATAATAAGCGATGGGACATTGGTAATTATGAAGGTGCTTATATTATTAAGGAGCATGGTTCCTACTATATGTTTTTATCGACTGGGACATGTTGCGAAGGCCATTATTCCACCTATGAAGTGCGTGTGTGCCGTAGTGAAAATATTTTAGGACCATATTACGATAAAGCAGGTAATTTAATGACTTATCGGCAAAATCTTGGCACACCAGTCGTGCGCGCGAACGATGATTTTGCGGGTGTTGGTCATAATTCAATTATTAAAGATGATGCGGGTGAGAGTTGGATCGTTTATCACGGCTTTGATAAATTTGAAGATCCTTATTACGGTACGACAAATCGCCGCGCCTTATTAATTGACAAATTAGTGTGGGACAGTGAAGCGTGGCCTAGTGTTGAAGGGTTAGGCGCTTCACGTGGGGCAACGCGCCCTTATATTGTTGCGCGCTAGTAATATAAATTTAAGATTAGGAAAGGAACAAATATATGAAAAAGAAATGGACACTATTAGCACTCCTTGCATTAGTGCTAACAGGGTGCGGAGAAACTAGTCAAGCACCAAGTACCCCAGGAGGGAATGGCGATGAGAGTGTCGAAGTATCGCTGCCGACATTTGAAAATGTTGCCTTAACCTACGGGAACCCGATTACGGGCGCTGACGGAACGGCGATGCGCCGTTTAGTTCGTGAATTTAATCAAGCTTACGAAGGACAAATAACGGTCACAGAATCATTTATGCCTGAAACCGATTTCTATGAATCACTCGTGGCGACGATTCCAATGAAACGTTCGTTTGATATTGCCTTAATTCATAGTTATCGCATTCCATCATTTGCCAATAAAAATTTATTATTCCCGCTTAATACACTGACGGCCTCAACGGGTGTTGATATCTCCCGTGATAACTATATTCCAGATGTATACGATGCGATGATTTGGGATAATAAACAATACGGAATTCCGCTTGATGTCCATAGCATCATGCTCTATTACAATAAAGACTTACTTTCACAATACAGTTTAGAAGTCCCGACTAATCGCGCTGAGCTTATTGCCGCGGCTAAAAAAATGCCACAGACAAATACGGGAGGATGGGGCTTACCATTATCTACAACATGGCCAAGTGAATATATCTTTACAACTGCGCTTTATCAAAATGGCGGCAAAGAAATTGATAAAACTTCACTAATGCCCGCCTTTAATAACGCTGCAGGTGTCGCCGCCCTTAAAAGTGTGGCGGACTTAATTCACGTGGAAAAAATTTCGCCGCTTAATGTTAATGTTGACGCTGATTTACTCATGTTCCAACAAGGGAAAGCAATGTTCCATATTAATGGGAACTGGATGCTAAATAGTCTTGTTGATTCTGGGGTTAATTTTGGTGTTACTTCACTCGCTGATATGTTTGTTGATACTCCAACAGCAGACAGTAAAAAAGTCGCAAGTCGCAGTCATACCTTTGTCTTACCGCAAGGGCGAAATGAAACACTTAAGCAACAAGCGGCGTTAGTGTTTATTAAATATGTCACGGAAAACGCCTATTTATGGGCCGAAAGTGGTGGTCATATTCCCGCGAGTAATATTGCGCGCAATACTGAAGAATATCATGGGCTCATCCATCATAAAAATTATGGTGACGTGAATATGTACACATTAAATGAAGCTTCACCCTATTATTATGAAGCTTTTGCCCCTGTCTTTAGTCGTGTGACAACAGCGATGAGTGATGCGACTTATGATGCGCTAGCGCTGCTTAACGCTGCTGCGGAAGAAGGCGAACAAGCAGTGTTACTTGCTCAACTTGAAGGTTAAAAGAAAGCAGCAATACAAACGATGAATGCCAAACAGAAACTAAAGCTTAAAGAAGGCGCAAAACGCTACTTAACGGTCGCTTTTTTCCTCGTACCGTATATTGTTTTATTTGCAACCTTCTTTATCTTTCCGCTTTTCTTTGGTGTTTATATTTCCTTTTTCCGCTATAACGTCTTTGATCCAAGTGCGAGTAAATTTATCGGCTTGGATAATTATAAATTAGCCATTTCTGGGCTGACGATTGGGACAACAAATGTGACTTATTACGCTAAGATGTTTTGGGGTTCGTTAAAGAATACCCTGCTCTTTGTTGGTGTTTCAGTACCGCTTTTAATCATTATTCCAATTCTCATTGCGATTTTAATTGATATACAGCCGCGGTTTTATAAAATCTTTCGTGTCATCTTTTTCTTACCAACGATTTTGTCAATTTCGGCGGTCGGGATTATCTTTAAATGGCAATTTGATACACAATATGGTTTTGTCAATGGCTTAATACGCGTGTTTGGCGGCAAAGAAGTCGCGTGGCTTAATTCACAGCCTTATGCCTGGATTGCAATCATCGTGACAACAATATGGTGGACGATCGGGACAAACACAGTTATTATTGGCGCGGGTTTAAAAGAAGTTGACAAACAAATGTATGAAGCAGCCGAAGTCGATGGCGCGAGTTATCCGCGCGTAATTTGGAGCATTGCCTTACCGAGCATTAAAAATCAAATCTTTATTATCGTGTTTACTACGGTCATTGCAAGCTTCAATATTTATGGTCAGCCCGATATCTTAACCGGTGGTGGTCCCGCACCAAGTGGGACCGTCGCGGCGGGGACACCAGGCACAACCACAGTGGTGATGATGGTAATTCGCGGGCTCATGACAGGTGTTAATCGGCAACCAGGACTTGCCGCAGCAATGTCTCTTATCTTTGGTTTCTTTATTCTTATTATTAGTCTTGGGCAAGCAGCCTATAACAAATATCGGGAGAAATACTAATGGCAATTAAAAGTGGAGTAAAGCGCCGTAAACGTGTCGCCTTTATCATTCTATTAGTGCTGAGCATCTTATGGGTGTTACCGCTTTTATGGGCATTAGGGACATCTTTTAAGAGCGCTAATGATATGCGGACGAATGTGATTACCATTATTCCGCGTGAATTTACCTTTGGTAACTATCAAAATTTATTTGAAAATAGTGCCGTTTATCCGATCTTTAAATGGTTGCGGAATAGTGCGCTTATCGCCATTATTCATACGCTTTTATATTTAATTATTGCATCAATGGCAGCGTATGCTTTCGGGGTGATGCGCTGGAAAGGCCGGAATTTAGTGTTTGGGTTATTACTCGCCACAATGGCGATTCCCACGGTCATTAATTTAACCCCGCTCTTTACGATGGTGATTCGCTTTGGATGGCTTGATAGTGAAGCATCATGGAAATCGATATTTGCACTGATTGTCCCTGGATTAGGTGGTACTTTTGGCTTATTTATTATGCGGCAATTCTTTATGAATATTCCCTATGATTTAGTCGAGAGTGCGCAAATTGAAGGGCTTGGACACTTTGGGGTGTATCGTAAAATTGTTTTACCGCTGGGGAAATCCGCAATTATGGTCGCGGGCCTCTTTGCGTTCATGGGTAGTTGGAATGACTACTTATGGCCAACGCTGACCGCGGCGGTCCACTTTGATCCTAATTGGTATACGTTACAAACAGGCTTAGCGACAATGCAAAGTCAAAGTAACTATGATCCTGGGCAAGTAATGGCCGCGGCGATTATCTCGATTATTCCTGTATTAATTGTTTATATGTTCGTACAAGATAAGATTATTGAAGGTGTGAGTCACACTGGTATCAAATAGAGGAGAG
>Ga0079064_1031094_pt1 | contig 10854 bp, 10 predicted proteins | sample ADurb_Gel_03_Slu_FD_73456 | JGI IMG/M metagenome (GOLD analysis project Ga0079064, IMG submission 73456) | Active sludge microbial communities from Illinois, USA, of municipal wastewater-treating anaerobic digesters - ADurb_Gel_03_SludgeMetaT... | ecosystem: Engineered > Bioreactor > Anaerobic >... | reverse complement strand
AGCATTCCAGGATGATCCATACGATAACGAGTTCCACTACAAGAGCTGGTGGAACCAGTTTAGAGGTCCCTGGCTGCAGTCGGAGAAGATGAGCGAGGATGAGATCAGAACCAGGGCGGACCCTTGCGCATGAAGTTAGCAAGCGGGAAGCGGCCAAGATCCAGACCCCGGAAGAAGCGGAAGACATGGAAGTTTACAACCGCATTGAAGGCAAGACCACAAGCGAAATGATCAAACAATATTCCGGCCGCCATTTCGCGTATTGGGAAATATACAAGAACGCAAAACAAGGGTTCTTTGACACACAGGCCACCCCGGACCAGGCAGAACCGCAAGGCCAGACAGATGATCAAGGGGATGAACCAATCTAACCGGGCGGCCTGACCGCTGCCCCTTCCGGCCCCGTGGGTCTTGGCTATTAACTGCGGGGCCACACCCTCACCGCCCCGGTATCACAAAATAGCCGGGGTGGTTGGGTGCTTGGGTTTGGCGAGAAAATGAGCGGTAAAGATATTTATGGAAGTGGGCAGCCTAAAAAACGCGTGCCCGCCCGCTCCCGTGCGAGGATGCCTCAAACCCTTTGTGGGTGGAGGTTTATGGCACATATGTTGCTTATCTGTGTATGTGGGTGGTGTGTGCATCCTACACACCCGGTATGTATAAAAATGTTATATAAAGCTATAAATCTCTTGACAAGATTTCAACCCCCCAATATCGTGCAATCAGAGAGTGAAAAAGGGAGGTTGAAATGCCTACACAGACAAACAACGCGCCACGCATCATTGATGCAAGGCCAGCACAATGGGAGCTCACCGCAGATCACCTGGTTGGGTTTCTGCAGAGCTTGGAATGTGGGGGTGGCACCATCAAAAGTTATGCCCGCTGTTTAAAGCAGATGGTTGGCTATTTCCGCGACAGAGGCATCACAGAGCCAAGCCATGTCAACATTCGCGAGTACAGGCAGCACTTGATGGAGACACACCGCCCCAGGACCGCCCAGCTGTATCTCACCACCACCCGAATGTTTTTTGCATATCTGGAAAATGCCGGCCAATATCCCAACATTGCCAGAGGCATCAAGGGCATCAAGATCGATCAAAAGAATCACGCAAAGGACTATCTTACCGCCACCCAATGCCGGGAGATAATGACCATTGTCACCAATCCCCGCGACAGAGCCATCCTCACCCTGATGCTCACCGCTGGGCTGAGGTGCTGCGAGGTTATGCGGGCAGATGTGCAGGACATCCGCAATATGGGCAACGATGCGGTGCTATTCGTGCAGGGCAAAGGCCATGACGCAAAGGATGAATATGTCAAGCTGGAGCCGCACACCCACAAGGCGATTTTGAGTTATCTCACTACTCGGTCAAACCCCACCGGGGCGGTTCCGCTTTTCACCAGCGAGGCCAACCGCAACCGCGGCCGGCGCATGACCACCATCAGCATATCCCGCATTGTCAAAACTGCGTTTATCGCGGCTGGGTACAATTCCGACAGATGGACCGCCCACAGCACCCGCCACACCACCGCCACCCTCAATCTGCTCAATGGCGGCACCATCCAAGAAACCCAGCAGCTGCTCAGGCACAAGTCAATCAATACAACGCTTATCTATTCCCACAACCTGGACCGCCTCCAAAACCAATCCGAGGCGCGTATTGCTGAGGCCATTTTCGGTGCTGATTAGCAATATATTTCTATATATAAACAATGGAAAAAGAGGTATCTGATGGCAAGAAAATTTGATAACGCGCAGCAGGGAATCCACTATCACATTGAGCGCATGCTGAAAACATCTGTCACCCGGCATGAATTCAATATCAGGTTGCACCAAATCTGCACCGATTTGCGCGGCCAGCTGGGGTTGACTTGGCGACCCCTGGATGGCATCGATCCCCAGGATATGAATGCCCGCGGCTGGTACACCAAAACCCATGATGGCGGTTGGGAGCTGGTGCTGTCTCCAGATGTTGAACTAAACGAAATCACTTTGGGCGGCATCAACATCTGGCGAGATGACCATGGGATCGTGCAAAAGCAAGAAACGATAAACAGCTATGAACAAAAAATAATGGAGAAACAATGACTTGCTATGTAATCAGAAAACACATCCACCGCGGCCAGATTCAGACGCTGTGGGAATTTGACGCGGCCACCGAGGCAGAGGCCAGACGCTTGTTTGGCAGCTGCATTGTTGAAATGCTGGAGGCAGACGATACCGGCCATTACCTGAGCCACAGCTACATTGAGACAGAGGGCGGCTGGGTAGATGAATCCTGCGCCCTGCCCTATATGCCTGAGGACATTCTCCCCGCTATCCCAAGCTGGTACGAGGGCCCCGGCATTTATGATGAATCCGATAATCTGGTGATCCTGTATAGTGATGAGAACACCGACAGAATGACCCTCGGTGATTGGGATTATTCCCTGGCCCTGCCAGCATGAAAGTATTGCGCAAATTCAAAGCACCGGGGGCAACGATCAGATACATCAAGCATGATATCAAGCGCGAAATAGTGATCACCCCAGACGATAAAGAGGTTGAGCCAATCAGGTTTAACCTTAAGCGGATGGAAGAGTTTCCAGCCGCCAATTCCGCAGATCTGCTGCGGTGGATTAAGACATGGCGCGGGAAAGCGCGCTTGTGGCCAATGATGTATTGCAGGATGCTGCTCACACCTGATATTGTCATAACCCGCCACCGCAACGCCATATCCATAATGGCCAAGCGGCAGATCACAATGCTTGAGCTATACGATGCCCTGGCCACAGAGGGTTATCAGATAACCACCGCCCAAGAGCACCGGCTGCCTGTTGCCAGCAACGAAATTGTGCAGAGCCCGGATGGTAAGTTTTATTGCCATGCCATGTGCCAGCATGTGGATCTCACCACCGAGATCAACAACACCGCCAAAGGCATCGATTTTATTGAACTGATGACGCAGCCCAACGATCGCAAGGTGTGGTTGCAACAAATCAAGCCAGAGAGGTAAACAATGACATCACTTAATGAAACCACAACCCATAAACTATTGACCACAATTCTGGAAAAGGATTGGCTCGCGGATGCCGCCAAAACCAAAGCATCATCAGAGGAGCTGCGGCAATTCATAATTAGTTTGATGATAGATGCACCTGCAGCACTGGGCGGCATAGAGAAAAAGGATCTGCTGCTGGTGGATTACCGGCTGCTGTTTCACAACCTACAGGGAAAAGCGGTCTGGTACTCTGTCACCGACATTGCGGATATGTTCGGCAAGCACCGAATATCCGTTTACAGATGGATCAAGGCCGGGGATCTCAAGGCTAAAAAGATTGGCGGTGAGTGGTTGGTATCCCAGGATGACTTAAACGAATACATCGACATGAGGCAATCCAATGAGTAGGGAACAAACCGAATATATAAAAAAAATGTTGTCCTATACATCGGAAATCACCCAGCTGATCGCCAAAATGACCGCGCCAGCATCTGCATCCAACCTTTATGGTGTTGGGCGATCGGTGGGCAGGGCAGTTCAAATTGCGCGGGAGTTGTTGGCCATGGATGGCTTGCCGGGTGATGAGCGGGAGATGCTGTCCACCAACCTGGCCGGGTTGGTGGCTTTTCAGAAACAACATGCCATTGGCCAGGAGTTGGTGCAACCGCCCAAAAACAGCTTGATGAGCGGAATATACCGCAAGGTTGTCAACTCTGGCACCATTGCAGCCTTGGATCTCTGTTTCACTTATGATCCAAATTGCTATTTCCCGCAAAAGGATATTGAAACCGGCAAGGTGATTGGATATCACTATGCCATCCACACAGAGATTGGCAATGACAAGGGCGGTGTGACCCTTGTCTGGAGGTCCCTGCCTGTAAAGCCAGAGGATATCGAGAAACACAAGCAATCTGGAATAATAGAGCCGCCCAAAATTCGCCAGGAGGCCATGGATCTCCATTTCTATATCCGGGGAAAGTACATGGAATATAATTCCAGGGCATTCACCTTCACGCTGCAGGAATACATGAAAGCTCGCGGCTTAAAAGATACCCCGCGCTCAAGGGAGAGGGCAGCCGGCAAGGTGGCAAGGGCATGCGAAATGCTGAAGCAAACAGAATTGTACATTGATGGTGTAAATGGCTGGGGCCGGCTCTATGTAAGTTCGTACTATTACAACAACATCATCTATGTGAGTTTATCCGATGAAATGGTTGGCATATTCACCAAAGCGCGAGGGCAGCATGCGTGGCTGCCAGATGCGCATCTGATCTCAATCGACAAAGCGAGGCATCCCCATTTGCCCACCCTGATGCTGCTACTGTCTCAATATAAGGCAATGAATCACCGCAAGCCAATGCATGGGGATCTGATACACATGCGGGACATCCTCTCAAAGCTGCAGGGATTGGCGGCATATCAGGAGGCGCGGCTCACCTATAGCGAATATAGGCGGGCGGTTATCGATCCGCTGGAGCGCGATTTGAGTTTTAGCAAGGAGGTGTGGTCATGGGAATATGCCAAGGGCAACAACGCCAGCCAGGATGAATTTGACAATTCCGACATAATGGTGAGTTGGAACAATCACCCCCAAGATAGCGAGGAGTTTAAAGCTGAGCTTGCGGCAAAGGCGATGCGGCACCTGATAGCCACAGCGGATAAGATCAAGGCGGGAAAACTGGAAATCAGAAAAAAGAAGCTGCAGCGGGCAAAAAGAACAGGCACGAAAAAATGAAATATCCCCCCCACCTCGCAAGATATTGGCAAAATATCCCCCCCATCGTACAAGAATCAGGCAAAATATCCCCCCCATCGTACAAAACCGCGAAGCTCAAACCCGCATCAAATCAGCATTTATTTTTGGCCGTGAGGGTTAAACATAGTAAACAGGGTAAACAGACAATTTTTTGCGCTGCTTTGCCTATGGGCAGCAGCGAAAAATTGAAAAGAAAACCGAATAAAAAGGAAAACCCATGACACCGATTATCGCTGTTATCAATCAAAAGGGCGGCATTGGCAAATCAACCACCGCATTGGCATTGGCGGCTGGGTTGAAACGCAATGGGTTCAGAGTGCTGTCTGTGGATCTCGATCCCCAGGGCAATATGACATACGCCATGGCCGCGGACCCAGCCGGCCCCACCTCGCTGGATATGATGCTCAATGGCACCGATGCCCTGCTGGTGATACAGCAAGGGGATCAGGGTGACATCATCCCTGCCAGCACCGACTTGATCCGATCCAACACCCTGCTCAATCTCCCGACTAGGGAGTACAGATTGCGGGAGAGTTTGAAACCTATTCGGAAAGCTTTTTACACCCCAAAATGGAGGTACCATGGCAGATGATGCCAAAACCAAATTTCTGCGGGCCCAACTCCCGGCTTATCTGAAAAAGCGCGGCATAGATCCAGACAAGTGGTTTAGCTGCCTCAACCCAGAGCATCAGGATCACCACCCATCCATGCACATGGATGAGGGCGGTTTGTTTGCGCGGTGTTTCAGCAAGTGCGGCAGAAACTACAGCATTTTTGAGATGGAGGCAATGCGCCAAGGAATCAGCATCCTGGATTTCCCGGCTGCCAAAAAAGCGGTTGAGGATTATCTTTATCCAAGCGGTGTGCCGGGATTTGAAAAGTCACAGGATCACCGCGGCAAAAAACAGGAGAAAAGCACCCCAAAATCCAGCCCAAATCCATTGTTTATATACGAAAGTATATCGACAACAGAGGGCAAAACAGAGGAGGCGAAAGTGCAAGCCAAACAGGATGAGCAACAGCCAAAAGATTTCAGCAGAGACCACGCCATCTGGCATGCTGACAAGAACACCACCGACAAGTGGAGCGATGCCCGCGGCATCAATTCGGAAATGGTCAAGCGGTTTTCCCTGGGATACGATGCCGAGCGCGGTGCCCTGATCGTGCCATGTACCGCAACATATCATTGCGCGCGGCTGCTGAAACCGATTGGGCGCAAGAAATATGACAACCCGCCCAAGCCAAACAAGGTGGCCCTGTTTAATGAGGCCGCCCTGGATGGCATCCACCCGGTGTGGATCGTGGAGGGCCCCATCGATGCGATATCCATTATCCAAGCCGGAAAAGCACACCGCGCCCAGGCAATGGCCACCAATGGCACATCCAACACCGAACTGGTGATCAATGCCATCAAATCCCGCCACCGGATACCGCCCATGATCATGTGCTTTGATGATGACGAATCAGGCAGAAACAATGCCGCCAAGCTGGTGGAGTTTTTCAAAGCCTCTAATATCGCTTTTATGGAGGTTAAAATGCCTGGGCAGGGTGAGGATGCCAATGAGCTGTTAAAACGCGATTCTGATGCCTTAAAACGCTTTGTGGGAGATTCTATCGGCAAGGTGCGCTCCCTGTTGTCTGAATCGGTGCAAAAATCCAGCTTAACCCACCTCCTGGGCCTGTATCAAGCGCGCAGATCACCCAACATTTATTTGCCCTCTGGATTCCCTCACCTTGACCGCATTATCAATGGCGGCTTTCATGCCGGCCATCTGATTATGCTGGGTGCTCAATCCTCACTCGGTAAATCAACCTTTGTCCTGCAGATCGCCAACAACATTGCTGCCAGGCCTGATGGTCTGGTGATATTCTTTTCCCTGGAAATGATTGCTGATGAGCTGCTGGAAAAATCCATATCCATGCGATCCGGCAGGGTGCTGTGCCAGGATGATGTGAAAAAGATTGCCGCAGATGACCCCAGGGACCCGGTACAGGATGATGACATTTATTCTTATTCGGAAACCAAGCGCACCGCAGATGAAAAGATCGGTGTGTACTTTGATGCCAGCGACAAGCTTTATGAGTATTCCGACAACCTCCATGTGATTGGCATTGCGGATGCCCGCTCAACCGCCCAGATGTCAGGGTATGTTTTCAACATCATGATGGCCACCGGCAGGGTGCCGCTGGTCATTATCGATCATCTGCAGATGGTTGGCAGCGGTGGTGAGCATTATCAGGATCGCAGAAATGAAATTGATGCAATTATGCTGGATCTGATCGCCATGGCCAAGGGTTTCAACATCCCGGTGATGGTCATATCTGAGCTGAATCGGGGTTCGTATGACAAGGATGTATCGGAATCTGCGTTTAAAGAAAGCAGTTCGATCGAGTATTCCGCTGATCTCACCTTGGCCCTGCAGTTTGAGTGCCTCGATCCGCAGAGCAAAAACAAACCCACAGCTGAAAATCCATTCAACGCTGATGAGGAGAAATGCACCAAGCCGCGCCACATGCAGCTCAAAGTCATAAAGCAGCGCGGTGGCGAGGGCGGCCAGCGGGTGAATTATGATTTCTGGGCAGCATATAACGAGTTTGAGGAGCTGGATCGGGCCAATCATGTTGCGGATGTATCCACCCCAATCGTCAGCATCACCAAAAAAGGGCATCGCTCAAAGTGAGTCTGTACAAAGTCTCACCCAAACCTGCAAATGAGTATCATCTGTCACAGTGGTCATTTTGGTTTGTGAGGCGAAAAGACAGATTTGACTGGCTTCAAATATTGACACAATATAATATGGAAGTTTTCGGATCAAAGCTGTACGGCGAGTAAGCATAGCACTGCTCGCCGATAAAGAAATCAAGTGCATATCAACTGAAGGCAAACTCTACGTAAGCATTAACCGCTATCAGTCGCAGGTTGGCTTCAAGCAAAAAGGCAAGTGGAACTACAGCACCCAAGTGGCAGAAGAAATCCTAATCTTGCTAAACACCAGGCAGTTCTGCTCTATCCGAGATATTGCCTCAGAATATGGCAAGAGCAGGCAACTGGTCTTTGTCTATCTGGAAGCACTGGCATCGATTGGCATGGTTGGCATCAACACCATCGGGTACAAAGTCTTATCAAGAGAGGGTATCCTGAAGCTGGGCACCTTCATCCAACCTGGTATACTGAGAAACATGCGAAAAGAATCTGGAATATTACCGAAACCGAGGAGAAAGAAAGCGGGCAGATAGTGCAATCGACAGGCTGCTATTAGTACATTTTGCACATTTCTGATTGCGAGTTAGAAAAAGTGGACTACCTTCTATTGATAAGTGTTTAGATGATTTGAAAAAATCGTGATACTCATTTGAAATATTCGTGATATCGCAAACCCACAAAACTGCCAATTTGAAAAAATGGTGATACGATTTGAAAAAATAAGTGAGAACGCATAATTTTTACAATGAGAAATGAGAATATGAGGGGGTAATTGAGAATTGGGAATTGGGAATTGGGAATTGGGAATTGAGGATTGAGGATTGAGAATTGAGGATTGAGGATTGGGAATTGAGGATTGGGAATTGAGGATTGAGGATTGAGAATGCTGAGAGGGTCACTGCGCGCTAGTGGACTGGCAGACGTCCCCGTCTGCCGCGCGCAAGGCTTAACACCCCCGCATAACGCGAAACGCGTACCGCGTAACTTTTTCACCACCACATCCGTCAAATCTGTATAATCTGTGTGCCCCACCAATTCTCAATTCTCAATTCTCAATTAGCCCCCTACCTTTCTATGGACGACACTCTCTCAACCAACTTGGGCTCAAACCTCCAGTGCCGCAATTCCATGATCTATATGACGATGCAAAAACGCGCAACCTTTCAATCATCCGCGTCATACGGTCCTGTTTGCCCATCCTCAATCTTTAGCCGGATAGTGGATACCTTATTCTCTCCATCAATCCCCACTCATAAACCTTGGTCTGGGGTCTTATCACCACACACCCACCCGATAATTCTTGCTTTTGGTGACCAATATTCTGCTTCCAGGCTTAAACACCCCACCGTTTGCGGTGTCAAGGATCGGGGAATAGTGAAATTTTTCCAGATTGAGCACCTTGAGCTGATTCATTCCCAGGGCCAGGTATCTGCCCAGAAAATCGTAACTCAAAGAGTGGACGCTGTTGCTGCCTTCATACCCCTTATTTGTTTTTGTTTCAAGATCATATAGCCTAAACCCCCCATTATTCTCACCCGTGACCAAAGTCTTGCCGTTGGGATGAAAGGCCACGCAAGACACATACTTTCCAGAGCTCTGGTATATATACCTTTCTTGAGTAAGCAGATCCCATACCGCCAACGATATTCCGGTGCTGGCTACATATCTCTGGTCGGGGCTAAACTTGACCGCGCTGATCACCTGGCTGTCTGAAAAATCCAGGAGCATTCTCCCGGTGGAAATCTCGTAGATCTGGGCGGTAGATGCCACAAATGTATATCCTCCGCCAATAACCAGCAATCTGCCGTCGGGGCTGATATCCACGGACGTGACCCCACCATCCACAGATCCCGTTAACAGAATCTCGTTCATTACGACATCAATGACCCAAAAATCTGTCCCGAATTCCGGAGTAGTATGAACTCCGACGGCCAGCAAGCGGCCATCCGGACTTAAATCCATGCTGGTAACCGGTCCAGTGGCATTGAATCTGTATTCGGTGCGAGAATTACGCATAACATATACTACGTTGGGCTCAGTCCCATAATGGTTGAGGGCCATCGATCTCCCGTCATCGCTGAAACATACCAGGGAATTCATTGTATCATATATACTTGCATCAATTTCTACATGGTTCCCCTGAAAGATCTCTCTTGCCGTCCAATCTTTTAAACCTGTCATAACTAAGTCAAACGCGACCTGATCGTGTATATTGGGGTAGGCAGGTCCCCACAAAAACAAGCTGTCTGGGTAGGTATAAATATATCTCGCTATCTCAGGGGCCATTTCGTGATAGTATTCATGGTACACTCCGGGAAACTCCGGGCTGTATAGATTCAGGGATACCTTTCCCGAATCGTTGTCATAGCCCAGAAACTCGGTTTTGAGGGTTAGCTCCCCTTCTTTAGCCATCCTAAGGCTGTCCAATACGATCAGATGAGGTAGAGTGTAGCTATTGAACAGGTTGATAAGCTTGGGCGCGGAAGCTGTTATCCTGGATAAATATCCCTTTTTTGATTCGAACATGTCCTGGTTGGCAAAGTCCGGATCTGAGCTCATCAGCTCGGCTATGGCAGTATCACGCAGGATCGCGTCCCGGTCAAAAGCTTCGTTTTCCGTCTGGATAGCTTCTATGATGCTGCCGATTGTTTGCGCGGCCACATATGTGACCCCAAGCGAAACTATTAATGCCAATAGCAGTTTTCGCACTGTTCCTCCATGTATAGATATGTTGCTTGGTGCTTATACCAATCGTATATCGTTTGGTGTCAAGAAAAAAAACAGATTGTCATTCCCCCATTTTTTACACTAGCTATGCGTTCTCACTTATTTTTTCAAATCGTATCACCAATTTTTCAAATCGGCGGTTTGGCGGGTCTGCGATCTCACGATTTTTTCAAATGAAATTTCAAGACTTTTTCAAGCGGATTTTCTAAGCCATTTCCATGGAGCAAATTAGAAAATTCCGATCTCAAATCGATAAAACAGGGCTCAGGAAGCAGCAAATATCACAATTATTTCAGAGGCATTTTGTAAGGCATTGAATGGCTGCTGATTGTAGTCAACACTCCTCCAATTTGTTCGATCGCAAGGCATTGATCTTTCTTATCATATTGAGCGGAAAGGACTTGACCACCTTTGCGAGAGGTGTTTGGTAGCACTCATACATCAATAGCCGGGTAACCGGAAAGGAGAACAAGATGACCAAGCAAAACAAGAACCGCAAAGGACAGGCAACGCGGGAGAAGATGGCTCAATCAGGCAGCCAGACTGTTCTGAGGCGTGAGGATGGAACAGAGCAGCCAATTGAAGAGATTATCGAAGCCAATCAAGCATTCCAGGATGATCCATACGATAACGAGTTCCACTACAAGAGCTGGTGGAACCAGTTTAGAGGTCCCTGGCTGCAGTCG
>Ga0079064_1032402_pt1 | contig 11043 bp, 5 predicted proteins | sample ADurb_Gel_03_Slu_FD_73456 | JGI IMG/M metagenome (GOLD analysis project Ga0079064, IMG submission 73456) | Active sludge microbial communities from Illinois, USA, of municipal wastewater-treating anaerobic digesters - ADurb_Gel_03_SludgeMetaT... | ecosystem: Engineered > Bioreactor > Anaerobic >... | reverse complement strand
TTTTGTAACATAAATGTTACTTACCACCTCCCTGCAAAACCGCTGAAATCCAGGGAGGTGGTAAGTTGTAAAAATTGCGCTCATGCCTATAAAACACACAATAACAGCGGATTATGGGCTTTTGCATCAAAACCATTACTTACCACCTCCCCCCAAAAACACCAGAAAACCGCAAAAAAAGGGGGAGATGGTAAGTAGTGAAAAACGCGACCGCGCCTCTAACGTGCACTTAAACAGTACATTGTGCGCTTTTGTAACATAAATGTTACTTACCACCTCCCGTATAGTTACCGCAAAAAATGATTGGTGCTGCGGAGCAGCATATGTAAGCGCTAAACGCTTTTGGCGCACCGCCTTGAAGATCAGCCTTGAAGGTCACCGGGCGCCTTTTGGTGCAGGAATACGCATTAACGGCAAGGTCGCTTCCACCACAAGGGTTGGGAAGCCTCGGCTTAAAGAAAAAGCTTCCCGGCCTTGTGGTGACAGCGACCGTCTTCAGGAAAGGATTGAAGCCTCGGCTTAAAGAAAAAGTGCTTCGTACTTTACAGTACAGGGACGGTTTGTGCCAGGGATGGTGGAATAAAAAAACCCCGCTCAAAAAAGCGGGGAGGAGCAAAACTGCATTTAACCGTAAAAGCAAATCAATAATCGATCGTATAGACCTTGAGACCTTGGTTTATGGTGTTTACCTTGATCTTCAAGCCTTTTACGCCTTCCTCTATACAGGGTCCTTCAAGAGGATAAGATATCAGGGTAGTGTAATTGCTGTACATGGGATCTTCATTGGCATCGTGTTGAAATTCCAGGCAATAGTAGCCATCTTCCAGGGGTGTCTCCCGGTTCAGGTCATAAGCCATGGCGAAGGTATGCTTATCCGGGGTGAATGCCTGTATGTACAGTTGAAGATTCAGGTAGCGTTTTGTTCCCAGACCTCCTCCTGCCAGCCATAGATATTGCGGCTCGACCCTGTCAGTACCAAGGGTATCCGGCTCATAAGTAAAAACGAAATTCTTTGTGTCGACCATTTGCATCTGGATAATATCAATGTACTTGATTTCTCCGGGGTTAAGTGTTTGTTCTTCATCACTTTCTTCCTGGGTGCTTGTGCCGTGGAATTTGTAATACAGGATGAGTCGCTGACCGTCTACAGGTTCAAAATCGTCGTCGATAGAGGCGTGGTTCATTGGACAGTACAGCAAGCTGTCATCGGTGATGAAATAATAGGGGTATTCTTCACCTGCCGGCATATCATAGGTGGTTATAATGGTTGCCCATACAACTCTTGTATTTTCATCCGGATTCAGCCATTTGCTGCAGGAACCCAAAGTCATGAGCAGGGCGGCCGCAGTGATTAATAAGGTAAGTTTAGAGGTCGGTTTCATATTTTTGCTACTTTAGAATGTTCTTTCTGTATAATAATTGCAGCATTTGTTGGTATACTGCGTCTAAGTAAGGAATATTTTTTCAATAAGCAGTATTGATGATCCTTTTGCATTTAATGATTGACCGTAAAAACTGATGAAAGACAGGGAGCTTTGGAAAGAAATATATGAAAAGTACGCAAAGCGCATGTTGACAGTTTGTTTGCGGTACTCCCCGGGAAGGGAAGAGGCAGAGGATTTCATGCATGAAGGATTCATGCAGGTATTTCGTTCTCTGGACAAATTCACCGACAGGGGAGAAGGTTCTTTGAGGGCCTGGATGGAAAGGATCATGATCAATACCTGTTTGCAGGGTTACCGCAAAAAAGATGTACTCAGGGATAGCAAACCGGTAGAAACGGTTCCCGATACTGAGGATGACTCCTATCTGAACGAAGCTGCCGAAAGGGTCCCTATTGATGTGCTTCAGCGTTTTATCGGGGATTTGCCGCAGGGGTACCGTACTGTTTTCAATCTCTATGTATTCGAAGGCTTGTCCCACAAAGAGATTGCCCAACAGCTCGGCATACGGGAAAGAACCTCATCCTCACAGTTTTATAGGGCTAAATGCCTGCTTGTCAGGCTTATAAAAGAATATGAAAGGAAACAACGATAAGTGGATCCAAACCATGCGCCACCGGATGGACCAGGCGCCGGTCTCCTTTGACGCCGGTGGGTCCTGGATACGGATGGAGCAGAAGATCCGCAGCTTTTACAGGATCAGGCTTTGGAGAAGGATTGGCCTTTCGGCTGCCTGTGCTGCCGCCATTATTGTCCCGTTGCTGTTTTTGAGCCGGGAAGAGGCTACAGAGAGGATACGTCCTGTTCAGCTCTTAGAGCTCCGCTACACGGCAAGCACCCTGTCCTACCGGGCAGAAAGACCCCGCAGGCTAATTGAGGCTGACAAAGACCACCACACCGCTCCTGTAACTGTTGTACCGGCAGGGGAGATTGTCATGGAAGAGCCAGCGCAACAGAAGGATGTCAAAGCAGCAAATGCGGAACAACAGGAACCGCAGGCTGCAACACCCAAAATGGCAAAACCGGGAACACCCGCAAATCTCTTCATAGAGGATGTTTTTGAGGTGAAAAAGCGCTCCAGGATGATGCTCGCTGCATCTGGGGTGCTGGCGGTCAGAGAAACCCGGAAAATGTCTTCATTGCCCCCGGGCGATGCGTTTATGGACGAAAACAAGCTTATGAGTACAGGCATCCTGCAAAACAATGAGACCCTTAACAGTTACGAAGCCACCATACTGCCTGTGAATTATGTCACCTATGAATACAAGCACCGTTTACCCGTCTCATTCGGACTTGTTGCTTCGTTCCCCCTGTCTGAACGGTGGTATGTGGAGAGCGGGCTGTTTGCTACACGCCTGGCTTCGTCCATTTATTCGGTACATTCTATGCGTCAGGATGACCCGGTATTTATCACCGACCGTGTTCTCTGGTACCTGGGTGTGCCCCTGAAAATACGCTGGAATTTTCTACAGAGCAGGGTTTTTACAGCTTATGCCGCGGCAGGCGGTGCTTTGGAAAAATGTATTTATTTTGGTTACGAACAGGCAATGGAGGACGAGAAAATGCAACTTACACCACGTGACATGCCCGTAATGTGGTCGGTTCAAGCTACTTTGGGAGCCCAGTACAACATTGTTAAAGGGGTAGGGCTGTTCGTGGAACCCGGAATATCCTTTTACCCCGAAAATAGCAAAATGCCGGTGAAAACCATACGCACGGACAAGCCGTTGAATTTTAACCTAAATGCCGGCTTTCGTTTTTCTTTTTAATGTTTTTTTTTAGCTTTTCCGCAATTATTTAATATATTATCATACATTTGCACATCAATTATTTTTATTTTTTTTCAATGAATAACGGAACCGTTAAATTTTACGATGAAATCAAAGGTTTTGGTTTTATCAGGGACTCAAAGACGTCCAAAGAGTATTTTGTACATTCATCTGGCCTGATTGACAGGATCAGGGATAATGATGAGGTGACTTTCGACTTGCAAGAAGGCAGAAAGGGATTGAACGCAGTCAATGTAAGACGCAGCTAATCCTGCAACATACTATGATGCATCCCGCTGTGAAGCACGGCGGGATTTTTTTTACATTTGTATCATGATCTACCTGCTGGCCCACGTCGATAACCTACCGGAGTCTTTTCCCGATACCTGCACTACTTTTATGCCCGCTGAAAGAACAAGACAAATGATGTGCTACAACAGGACACAAGATCGAAAACTTTGTGCTGCAGCCTATGTGCTTCTGGTCTATGCACTCAAAACGGAAAAGCTTTTCAACGGTTTGCCCATTTTTGCCTATGGCCCCTGCAACAAACCGTTCCTGGCCAATTATCCGGGAATTCATTTCAACATCAGCCATTGTGAAGGGACTGTAGTGTGCGCGCTGTCGAACACTCCGGTAGGCATTGATATTGAAAAAGTCATACCCTATGATGATGATCTAGCCCGTTATATTTGTAATACAAGTGAATACCAATGGATTAACGCTGCTCCGGAAGAAAAGTCCCTACGTCTGACAGAAATGTGGACCCGGAAAGAAAGCGGGGTCAAATGTTCGGGAACCGGCATAGATTGTCACCCCTCGACCATGGAAAGCGGCCTCAGCCGGGTAATTCACGCTAAAACTAAAAATGATCTTTATATAATAAGCATAAGACTATGCAACAATTGACGTATCCCCTGACAAGCGCCCAGATGGGCATGTATTATGAGTGGAAGAAAGACAAAGAACAGACCCGGTACAACAATCCTTTCCTATACGAATTTCCTGAAACAATTGATACAGAGCGCCTGAAGGATGCTTATGTAAAACTCATAGAAGCCCATTCGTTCCTCACACTCAGGCTGAAAACCTTGGGTAACGGGGATGTGGTGCAGTATTTTGTCCCGGATGTTCCGGTAAATATCCCGGTTATTGAAACAGTTGCGGAAGGGCTGCGTGAACGCGTCCTCTCTGGAATCCGTCCGTTCGATCTTTTGGCGGGAGAGCCCCTGTACCGCATAGTGATTTATAAGACACCCTTCCGTGTCTATGTCTTTATGGATATACACCATATTGCTTATGACGGGAGTTCAAGCATTGTGTTTCACCGTGACCTGGCAAAGGCCTATAATGGGGAAACTCTGTCAAAGGAAACCTTGACCTGTGCGCAATTTGCCCTGCTGGAAGCAGAACGCATGCGCGGAGAAGAATACAAACGGGACGAAGCCTATTTCAGGGAAAAGCTTTCCGGGATAACCCCGGCCAAATTGCCCATACTCAAGCGTTCGGAAGAGGCAGCCGGAACGCTGGATAAAGTATCAGAATATGTCGACTATAAGCAGATAATCGATTATTGCAAACGCCTGGAAATATCTCCCAACAACTTGTTTGCCGGAGCCTTGGGAATCTGCCTGAACCAATATACACGGGAAAAAAAGTTATGTTTCTGTACGGCGCACAACGGTAGGATCGATGAACGGGTGCGCGAGAGTGTGGGGATGTTCGTAAAAACATTGCCTGTAGTGGTTGTTCCTGACCCGTTGCTTAGTCTGGCTGATTACCTGCAGGGTATCCGGTCAGACATGAAAGAACTCTGGTTACATCAGACGTATCCGTTTTCAGAAATGGCGACACATTACGGTGTTGCCATGGATTTGACCTATACCTTCCAGAAAGGGATCCTGGAATATTTTGAAATGCCACAGGGTAATGTCCGTCTTGAATACCTCCACGAAAGATCGACATACGACAAACTGAGTGTCTATATTTACCAGTTCCCCGATAATTTCGAGATCCGCTGTGAATACAACAACTCACTCTACGATAGGGATTACATGGAAGTCTTTGCCGCTTCCCTGAAAAATGCCTTGCTGGAGATCCTGGCTGCAGATCCTGTACAGGCTACCTGTTCACAAATCAACATCACCAATGCCGCTGAAAAGGAAAAAGTGCTGGAATTTGCCCGGGGCACAACATTGCCTTACGATACAACCAAAACTTTTATTGACCTGTTCAGGGATATGGTTGCCAGGTATCCGGAATATCCCTCTGTAAAAGACATCAATGGCTCATTGACATACGCGCAACTGGACTGCCAGTCAGATGCGATGGCCCATAAACTGATGGCCATGGGCGTAAAACCAAATGACTTTGTATCTGTTGTGCTTTCAAGGCGTAAAGAATTTGTGGTGGCTGTGCTGGGTATTCAAAAAGCCAGGGCCGCTTACGTTCCTATGGACAGCGAATATCCTATTGACCGGTTGCTTTACATGTTGGAAGACAGCAGTTCTGCCGTGCTTGTCACGGAACGGGAAATGTATGCCAAAAAGCAGGAAGAAGGGGATTTTCATCACCATAACATACTTTTCCTGGAAGACGTAAAACTGGATGGGCCTGCTGAAAAAATCACCAGTCTGCCCCAACCCGGCAACCTGGCTTACATGATTTATACCTCGGGCTCTACCGGGAAGCCCAAGGGGGTGATGATCAGCCACATGGGACTGGCAGCCATGTGCATCGGCCATGCACACGATATGGATATTATACCGGGTGATAACAACCTCTGCCATGCCAGCTTCAGCTTTGACGCCTCGGTGCATGATCTATTTCCACCACTCACGGCTGGTGCATGCGTACATGTGATCCCCGCCGATATGCGCCAGGACATGATAATGCTCTACGATTACATCCTGGCCAACCACATCACCGGGAGCACCATCAGCACACAATTCGGGCTGGAAATGATCAATCAGTTTGAACTTCCTATGAAATACATGCTGGTTGGCGGGGAGAAAATGTTTCCCGTAAAGAAAAGGAACCTGAAGATTATTAACGGTTACGGGCCCACTGAATTTACAGTGTGCTCTGATTATCACATAGTTGACCAGGAAAAAGATACTAAAAATATTCCCATTGGACGGCCTGTCCCCAATTCCTGGTCGTATATAGTGGATGACAGACAGCAATTGCTCCCGGCAGGAGTAGCCGGTGAGTTGTGTCTGGCAGGACCGCAGATAGCCATGGGTTATTGGCAGCGGGAAGAGCTGACGGTAGAAAGGTTCCTGCCCAATCCATATAGCAGCAGGCCAATCAACGAAAAACTCTACCGCACAGGGGACCTGGTTCGCTGGCGAAGCGATGGCCTTATAGAATACCTCGGCCGCATTGACACCCAGGTTAAATTGCGGGGATTCCGCATCGAATTGGGTGAGGTAGAAACCGTCCTTTCCAAATTCCCGGGAATTGTTTCGGCCGTTGCCGAGGTAAGGGAATTCGGAGGGGCACAGCAACTGTGCGCCTATTACCAGACAGAAGGTGATGTCGCAATAGACGAGGAAGCCCTGGACGAACACCTGCGTGCCAGCCTGACTGAATACATGGTTCCCTCGGCCTTACTAAAGCTGAAAGCCTTTCCCATGACCCCTAATGGAAAGGTGGACCGCAAAAAACTACCCATACCGCAACTGACCATAAAAGAGATCGTACTACCGCAGACAATCGTGGAAAAAGACCTCTTTGCCATTGTCTCGGATATTTTGCAGACAGATGCCTTTGGGGTGACCACCAACCTGCTGTCCATTGGCCTGACCTCGCTGCTGGCCATCCGCCTATCGGTCAAGGTGAAACAGGAACTGGACAAAAACCTGCCTACCAAAGATATCCTCAAATTGAAGACCATCCGCCTGCTGGCCCGGCTCCTGACACGGGAAGAGCAGGAGCCGGGAATCTCAGGCATAACAACATATCCTGCACAGGAATATTACCCATTGACCGAGACACAGAAAGGCATATACTATGACTGGGAAAAAGCCCGGGATGCCCTGCAATACAATATTCCCATAGCCATCCGTTCAGCGGATCCCGACACCCCGGATCCTTCACGGCTCAGGGAAGCCCTGCTTGCTGTCATGGAAATGCATCCGTATCTGAAAACCCGCCTGGTACTTGTTGGGGAAGAGGTAATGCAACAGCGGCGTGACGGGCAGGCTGTGGACATACTGGTCAAAAATGAAGACGAAGACAAGATGAAGTCCATCATGACGGAATTTGTGCAACCTTTTGACCTGTTCCATGATGATATGTACCGCTTTGAAATATACACCACTCAATCTGCCGTCTACCTGCTGATGGATTTACACCATATAGCTTTTGACGGTGTCTCCATGGGCATTTTTCTGCAGGATCTGAAGCATGCACTGGAAGGAAAAGATTTGAGCCCCGAGGCGGTTTCGGCCTTTGATGTATCTCTTTATGAGCAGGAAACCCTGAAATCCCCGGCTTACCAAAAGGCGCAGGATTATTTTGACACCCTTACCGGAGGTGAATGCAGCATGTCTGTGATCCCTCCTTCACCAAAGGTGCCGGAAGGAAAGGAAAACGGGAATTACAACCAAACCGTTCCAGGAGAGGCTATAGATACTTTCTGCCGTAATTACGGTCTGACGGCCAATACCTTTTTCCTTTCGGCCCTTACCCAGGCCGTACAGCGTTATACACGCGAGGAACAGGTAGTGCTGACCGTTTCTTCAGGTGGCAGGGCAGATCCTCAACTCGCCCGTACCGTGGGCATGTTCGTCAAAACACTACCTGTGAAAACGGACATGAAGCCCCGGCCTTTCATAGAATTTTCCAAAGATATCCAGGAACAGATGTTCAGTACCATGGAGCACGAGATCTTTCCCTTCACCAGGATGGTGGATAAATACGGGATCGTACCCCAAATCAATTACGTATACGAAGGGGGATTGGGCATTGAAATGAATGTTGACAGCAAACCTTTGCAAATTATATTCCTGGATCTGGAAGCTCCAAGATTCCCCTTTGGTGTGGTCGTGGAACCACAGGATAACAGTTACGTGATTTCCATTCAATACGATAACACCAAATACGCCCACGAAGATGTGGTGCGCTTTCTGGAACTATATAAAAACATTGCCTCCCATGCTGCCCTGAAGCCCGATACCCTGACTTCAGAACTCACACTTATGGTACCGTCTGTAAGGCAACAAGTGATGGATTTTTCTGAAGGGACACAGCTTCCATACAATACTTCAAAAACGTTCATTGACCTGTTCCGGGAGAATGCCCATAAATATCCTGATAATAAAGCCGTTGCAGATAAAAACAGTTCACTTACATACCGTCTGCTGGACACGTATTCAGACCGGCTGGCTGCAGAACTGGCAACCCTGGGAGTAGCCCCGGGAACCTTCGTCGCCGTGATGATGTCCCGGCGTAAAGAATTCGTGGTTAGCATTGTAGCCATACAGAAAGCAGGAGGGGCTTACGTGCCCATGGACAGTGAATACCCCAATGACCGGCTGCTGTACATGCTGGAAAACAGCGAATCCAAAGTGCTGATTACAGAAAGGACAATTTACGAATCCAAGAAAATGGAAGGGGCTTTTCAAGCTGACCGGGTTCTTTTTATTGACGAATTTGATTTCGATAAGGAACGTGTGTTGAACGTGCAACCATCTGTACCGGAAGATATTGCCTACATGATCTATACTTCCGGTTCAACTGGAAAACCTAAAGGGGTGATGATCTGTCACCTTTCGCTGGCGGCCAAGGTTCACTGGCAGGTACACGATTTGGAAATTACCCCGCAGGATGCCAATGTTTGTCATCCCAGTTTCAGCTTTGATGCTTCCATAGACGATCTGTTTGTACCACTGGCAGGGGGCGCTTCCGTACATATTCTGTCCGAAGATATCCGACAGAATATGAAGGAACTCTATGATTATTTGGTGGCCCAAAACATTACCGGGGGATCTTTCAGCACCCAGTTTGGCCTGGAGATGGCCAACCAGTTTGAGCTGCCCCTTAGATACATGATCATGGGAGGCGAAAAAATGGTTCCGGTGAAAAAACGTAACGTACAAATAATCAACGGATACGGGCCTACTGAATTTACTGTCTGCTCCAGTTACCACAAGGTAGATCAGGCCAGGGACACGGAAAACATTCCTATTGGCAGGCCTGTTCCCAATACCTGGTCTTATGTGCTGGATTCCCGGCAGCAACTGCTGCCCCCCTGCATTCCCGGAGAATTGTGCCTTGCAGGCCGTCAGACAGCTCTGGGATACTGGAAGCGGGAAGATCTTACCCGGGAACGTTTTATTCCCAATCCGTATGCAACATCTCAGGATAACGGGATCCTTTACCGTACCGGCGATCTGGTGCGATGGAATGCAAATGGTGAATTGGAGTACATGGGTCGCATTGACAACCAGATCAAACTGAGGGGATTCCGCATTGAACTGGGCGAGATAGAAACCATGATGTCCGGTTACAAAGGCATTGCCTCGGCAGTGGCCGATGTCAAAGAATTCGGCGGGGCACAGCAGCTGGTGGGTTATTATGTTGTGGAATCCTTTGGAAAAGTGGATCCGGCGGCGCTGGAAGCTTACCTGCGGTCCTCTCTGACCGAATACATGGTTCCCTCGGCGTTTGTGGAAATGAAGACTTTCCCCCTGACGCCCAACGGCAAGGTGAACCGCAAATTGCTGCCCCTGCCTGAAATGCTGCGGCAACATCCCTATGTGGCCCCGGGCAACGAACTGGAAGAAGAACTGTGTAAGATCTACGCCAATATACTGCAATTGGAAAAAGTGGGGATACTGGACGATTTTTTCCACATCGGGGGCACTTCCATGTCGGCCATCAAGGCGATCATCCGCATCATCAACCTGGGCTACGACATCAAGTACGGGGATCTATTTGAGCACAAGACACCGCAGGCCATTGCCGCGTTCTTAACCGAATCGGCCATGTCCAAAGCCAAAGAGAAGAAACACGCAGGAAAAAAAGGGATTGACGATTATGATTACTCGGCCATCAATCATTTGCTGGACAAGGCGCGTCCGCAGCTTTGGGACGGCTACAAGCCGGTGGAAGTAGGCGAGGTGCTCCTGACAGGGGCTACCGGTTATCTGGGAATGCATCTGCTGAAAGAGCTTATAGAACATGAGGATAATGTCATTTACTGCATGGTTCGCTCCAAGGGGGTGCTGACGCCCGAAAGGCGCCTGAAATCGCAATTGATGTATTACTTCTCGGATACCTATGATGAGCTCTTCGGAAAACGCATCATTCCTGTGGACGGGGATATTACCAACACCGGCACGCTGGAATCCCTCAAAGGACTGGGCATAAGCACCGTTTACAACTGCGCCGCCGTAGTGAAGCATTACGCTGCCGGTAATGAACTGGAAAAGATCAATGTGGAAGGGGTGTCCAACCTGGTGGAATTTTGCCGAAGCGACAACGCACGGCTCATCCATATCTCCACGGTGAGTATTAGCGGAATGCTTTCCAGGGGCACGGAAGAAGGTAAGATCCTTGACGAGGGGGCTTTGTACATTGGACAGGAAATTGAAAACCAGTATGTGCTGAGTAAATTTCTATCGGAAAGGATTGTTCTGGAAGCCGTGTCCGCGGGAGTTATAAACGGCAAAATCATGAGGGTGGGGAACCTGATGGGACGCCATTCGGACGGAGAATTCCAGATCAATTTCCGGAGCAATGCCTTCATCAATTCCCTGCGCAGTTATCAGGTACTGGGGATGTTCCCGTTAAGCGGACTGATTGCCCCGGCAGAAGTTTCGCCC
>Ga0079064_1074761_pt1 | contig 11261 bp, 10 predicted proteins | sample ADurb_Gel_03_Slu_FD_73456 | JGI IMG/M metagenome (GOLD analysis project Ga0079064, IMG submission 73456) | Active sludge microbial communities from Illinois, USA, of municipal wastewater-treating anaerobic digesters - ADurb_Gel_03_SludgeMetaT... | ecosystem: Engineered > Bioreactor > Anaerobic >... | reverse complement strand
AAAGGATATTTGGTTTCGGTCGTGCTTTCAATGGCCGTTTTGCAATTCTGGGGATTTCCAGCTTGCAAAACTGGGGATTTTCATTTTGCAATTCTGGGGATTTTTAGCTTACAAGAAACATGCCGTTGGAGGCGGTTCAACCATAGACTGCACGAAGGCCATCGCGGCAGCCGCGTTTTATGATGGCGACGGATGGGATCTGGTGGCGGGCAGTGCCCCTGTAACCAGAGCTTTGCCTGTTTTCACGGTGTTAACTATCGCCGCCACCGGATCTGAAATGAACGCGGGAGCGGTTATCAGCAATATGGAAACGAACGAAAAACTAGCACTCATACATCCTTTGCTTCAGCCTAAGGCCTCCTTCTTAGACCCGACCAACACTTATTCCGTAGGCGCCTTTCAGACGGCATGCGGAGCAGCCGATACATTGTCCCATATTTTCGACACGGCTTATTTTACGGCGGCGAAGAAGATGGACATGGTCGACCGTGTCATGGAAGAAGTGCTTAGAACCGTCGTAAAATATGCGCCGACAGCGATAAAAGAACCTGAAAACTATGAAGCCCGCGCCAATCTCATGTGGGCTTCTACGTGGGCTCTCAACGGTTTTCTCCAGACTGGCGCGGTTCAAGCTACGAGCTGTCATAAAATGGAACATGAACTTTCCGCCTTCTATGACATCACGCATGGCCTGGGCCTTGCGATTCTTACCCCGCGCTGGATGGAGTACATTTTGGACGAGCCAGTTGCCTCTCTGTTTAAAAAATTTGGCGTTAATATATTTGGAATAGACGCTTCCTCGTCTGACATGGAAGGCGCGAGATCCGCTATATCTAAATTAAGCGGTTTTCTATTTGAAACGCTTGGACTGAACAGCACTTTGACTGAATTAGGAATTGACGGCACAAACTTTGAGGTAATGGCAAAGCGGGCATGCAGGAGTGGGGTTCTAGATGGCTTCAGGCGGCTGACGCCGGAAGACGTGGAGAAGATTTATAGAATGTGTCTGTAAAAACACACAGCGCGCACGGCCCGTTTTTATATGTTGTCAGAGGCCGCGCGCCTGCCGCAAACGGAAGCGGAAAAACAAATAACCAGCTAATATCTGTCACAATAATTAATTAAACTGCCCAACGATATTTAGCGCTTTTGAGTTCAGCCTGCAAGTCCAAATGAGTGAATCAGCCGCTATTTAACATATCCCAATATAACGGTCATCGCGCGGCTGCTGTAAAATCTTTTCGCCTGGTATGGAAAAAATATTGCGGCAGATATAGAATAAAAAATTATAAAACATAGCCGCAGAAGCAGAGTACAAACAATGCAAGCAATGTGTACATAAAGGCAGGAGGGATATTTTTTGAAGTTTACGCGCATATTGTTTTTATTTTTAAGTGTCCTCTTGTTGTCTTTTTTTATTCCCTTCGCAGAGGCAGGCTCTTTGGTGGAGCAGTGGACTTCAGACCCTAAAACAGGCGTAAAAATATGTGTGCTCTTCAGTTCGAAAGACATTAAATTACTGTCGGCAAGCTGGTCAGGCAAAGCGCTGAAAGGTCTTGCAGATGGCAGGGGAAAACTGACTTACACTTATTATACCCAAGAAAACGGGACGCGGATAACAGCTGTCGCGGACGCGGAAATGAAGGGCGGCAAACTGCACGGACATGTCAGTATAAAATGGTCGGACAATGAATCGTATGAGGGAGAGTATCAAAACGGCAGCCGCAACGGGCGGGGGATCATGCGATTTTCAAACGGCACAGTCTACGAAGGGGAATGGAAGGACAATAAAATCGAAGGACGCGGTATTTTAAAGAGCCCTGACGGCAGTGTATACGAGGGCGAATTTAAGGACCACAAGAGAGAAGGGCACGGCGTTTATAAATACCCATCCGGCCAGGTTGCCTACGATGGGATGTGGAAGGATGACAAAATTAACGGCTACGGGATCATGCACATCCATGGTGGTGGCGTTTATGAAGGAAATTTCAAAGACGGCAAATTTGAGGGTAAGGGTGTCTTAAAGGCTCCTGACGGCACTATTATGGACGGTGAGTGGAAGGGCGGCTTAATGTGCGGGCGTGGCGTTTTAAAAGGTCCGGACGGTGGCGTATACGAGGGCGAACTCTATAATAACAAAAAAGAAGGTCATGGAGTTTATAAATACCCATCCGGCCAGGTTGCCTACGATGGGATGTGGAAGGATGACAAACCGGCTGACGGCGCACTCGCTAAGACCAATTCGGCGAAGGTCGACAAGGTGCTTGATATACCATGGGGCGCGACGGAAGATGAGACCAAAAAGATAATGAAGGCCCGTCCTGGAACAAAATACCAGGGCACGCTGAAAACGGATAAAACTGTAATGCATAACTATTCAGGGCCTTTCAGCGGAGACCAGACTCTTATCGTAGTATATTTTTACCAGGGTAAAATGTTTTCAGTCGGCGTTTTTAACTTTCTTACGGAAGACCAGCTATTTACTAAATTCAACGAGTGGAAAGCAGGTATGACTGAGCGTTATGGCCCACCAAAACTAGAAAGCGGCAAGTACCTTGATTCTAAGGTGTGGTGGAATCTGGACTCTAACCACGAAGCTGGATTGAGCATAGAAAAAAATCCATATAGCCAGCCTACGGACGGTGGAACTCAGGCTCAGCCGTTTGCGGTTGTCCTCTGTTATTGGCAGACAGACATAAACTCCATTGTATTTCCTCCAAGCGGAGGCAAGAAAGACTTTTGACGCAGCGTCTGATTATGAGCGTTATTAATATGGCGATTTTAAAAAAAACAGCGTTGGTTCTTTTTCTGTCGGTCTCATTATTTGTATTCACTGCTCGGTGTTACGCCGCGCAGTGGATAGAGGCTGTCTACGATGACGGAGTGACCTCGCAGGTGCGCGGCAATATTGATAAAACTATAGATGTAGTAGCGGACCTGCTTACCAGATATAATTTTGTGCTCAGTGAGAAAATAACAGTTGTTGTGTCTGCAAACGAGGAGAGTTATGCGCAGGCTCTTATGTTTTATCTTAAATATTCAAGACAGTACGCAATAGAGCAGGCCCAATACACCTCCGGTGTGAGTTCGGACAAGAGGCCGCTGATCATTGTCAAAGGCAGTGCTGATATGGACGAGTCTTTTAGAGTACTGCCTCATGAGATATTCCACCAGGTTCAGCGCCAGTACGGGCGGCTTGAGACCGTGCCTTGGCTGACGGAGGGTACGCCCGAGGTGTTTCAGTTTATAGCGAGGGAGACGGCTGGTCTGGAAAAGGCAAGCATCAATGTCAGCGCTGCGAGAGATAGGGTACGCATGGCACGCGATGTTCCTGACGCTCATGAGCTGGCCTGCCCGAGCTATAAGCAGTGGGAATCCCTGATGCGAAAATATCCGGTATATGATATGGCCGTGTTGATGACATATCAGCTGATGCAGGACAATGGATTTGAAAACATAATATTTTTCTATCAGCTCCTTCACAACGGGATACCCGCCAACAGCGCGTTTCAAGCCGCATTCAGAGTCCCAATGAGTTATTTCCTGGATGAAATGAACGAAATGTTTCGTAAACTGCGGCTGTAGCAGCTGATAGCGGTTCAGTCGCGGCAGAAGTTTTCTCTCGTCTCACAAAATAGCGTTGCTAAAGCGGGTGTAATGTCCAATGCTAAGTTGACAGCTGTCTTGTCACGTGATATTGTTCCTCGCAAATACTTGCAGGACAAAGGCGGCTAGCGATAATGGCGGAGACAATAAAGGATAAAATCAGACGGTTGAAAAAGGAAAGGGACGCAGTCATCTTGGCGCACTATTATGTGCCTGAAGATGTGCAGGATATCGCCGATTATGTCGGCGATTCGTATTATTTATGCAGTATTGCCTCGAAAGAGAGCGCGAACGTAATCGTCCTGTGCGGTGTTTATTTTATGGGAGAAAGCGCAAAAATAATCAATCCAAACAAGACCGTTCTTATGCCGGAACTGCAGGCGGAATGCCCGATGGCATACATGTCAAAACCGGAGGATGTTGAAAGAATACGCGCTATGTACGATGACACGGCAGTGGTATGTTACGTTAATTCGACAGCCGAAATCAAAGCTCTCTCTGACGTATGCGTAACATCTTCAAACGCGCTTGCCGTTATAAAGGCGCTTCCGCAGGAGCATATATACTTTATCCCCGACAAGAATTTAGGCAGATATGTAGCAAAACAGATACCGGAAAAACAGTTCATTTGCGGCAATGGTTTTTGCCATGTCCATACGGGCATAAGCGCGGAGGATGTCATAAGCGTCAAGCGCGAGCACCCAGAAGCGGCGGTGGTATCTCATCCTGAGTGCAGAGAAGAAGTTATTTCGATATCCGATTTCACTGGCAGTACCTCAGGTATCATAAACTATATTGAAAAAAGTGACAGATCTGAATTTATCATATGCACGGAGATAGGAATACTTTACAAGCTAAAAAAAAATACAAGGGGTAAAAACTTTTATATTCCATCGAAATGCCAAGTTTGCTGCGGAATGAAAATGAATACTTTGGAAAAACTTCTTGATGCGCTTGAAAATTCGGGACATGAGATCAAAATACAAGACAAAGACATCATGGCAAAGGGGCTCGCTTCTTTGGACAGGATGATGGCGCTGGCAGGAGGCGACCAGAAATAAAATATTACGACGTTATAATAGCCGGTACGGGCGTATCCGGGCTTTTTACGGCTCTAAACCTTAAAAGAGATAAAAGGGTTCTGCTTGTGACCAAATCATCGTCGGCAGAAGAGAGCGATTCGTTCCTGGCACAGGGCGGCATCTGTGTTCAGCGCGATGAAGAGGATGAAGAGAGCTTCGTGCAAGACACGTTAAAAGCGGGTCATTACGAAAACGATGCAGATGCCGTAAGAGTGATGGTGAGGCAGTCAAGGGAGATAGCGCAGGATCTTGTAGGGTTAGGGGTTAATTTTGACCGCGACGGTGCCGGGTTTTCGTACACCAGAGAAGGTGCCCATTCAAAAGCGAGGATACTGCATTATCGGGATTGCACTGGCAGGGAGATCAGCGACAAACTGCTTCTCGCGGCACGTGGTTTGTATAATGTGACCATGCTTGAGAACAGCACCGTGGTCGATATTCTAGTAAGTGACAATCGTTGCTGCGGTGCTGTCATAATGGATAACAAAAGCGGCGCTCTTGAGAACTATTACGCAAACGTTACTGTGCTGGCGACAGGCGGTATAGGCGGCCTATATGCTAAATCTACGAACTATCCTCACCTTACGGGGGATGCGCTTGGCATAGCGATGAAGCATGGCGTCAAAGTAAAGAACATAAGCTACGTTCAAATACATCCGACGTCTCTGTATACGGAAAAACCGGGAAGGGCTTTCCTGATATCAGAATCCGTGAGAGGCGAAGGAGCCGTGCTTATAGACAAAAACGGCAACCGTTTCACAGATGAGCTAAAGCCTCGTGATGTGGTAACAGCTAAGATTTATGAACAAATGAAAATAGACGGGATGCCGTATGTGCGCCTTTGCCTGAGTGGATATGTGAAGGGAGATATCAAGGAGAGGTTCCCATCAATATACGAACATTGCCTCAAAGAGGGTTACGACATAACGAAAGAGTGTATTCCTGTCGTCCCGGCCCAGCACTATTTTATGGGCGGCATTGCGGTGGATTTGAACAGCAAAACGACTATGGATATGCTCTATGCCGTTGGGGAGACAAGCTGCAATGGCGTGCATGGAAGAAACCGCCTTGCCAGCAACTCCCTTCTGGAGAGCTTGGTTTTCAGTAAAAGGGCAGCTCTTCATATCAATGAAAATTGGCGGGAAGGCGAACGCGTATATTTCCCTGACCCGGACCGTTCGGCATATGAAACCGCTGCGGTTGAATATAAAACGATGGTGCTGAATAAAATCAGAGAGGAAGAGAAAGGTGCACAATAAAATCGACAAGCTTATATTGGCGGCCCTTGACGAAGATATCTCTTATGGCGATATCACGACCGATTCGATAGTCAGGACGCACGTCAGAGGCGAGGCCTATCTGCTTTGTAAACAGGACGGCGTGATAGCGGGGCTTCATGTTTTTGAGCGCGTATTCTCTCTTCTTGATGATGACATGAGATTTGAATTTAATTTTCAGGAAGGGGATTACATAAGAAATGGCGACATTATAGGCAAGGTTGAAGGCGGTAAGCGCGCGATACTATCGGGCGAGAGAACGGCTCTTAATTATCTGCAAAGGATGAGCGGCATTGCCACACATACGAGAAAAGTCGTTAAAATGCTTGAGGGAACCGGAATAAAGCTACTCGATACAAGAAAGACCACCCCCAACAACAGGATCTTTGAAAAATATGCCGTTAAAGTCGGAGGCGGGTGCAACCACAGATTCAACCTTTTTGACGGCATCTTGATAAAAGACAACCATATCGCGGCTGCCGGAGGTATTAGCGAGGCTGTCAGGATGGTCAGAGAGAATGCCCCCTTTACTCACAAGATCGAAGTTGAAGTCGAAAACATTGATATGCTGAAAGAGGCTCTTGAGGCAAAAGCGGATATAATAATGCTTGACAATATGAGCTTAAGAGATATGAGAGAGGCGGTTAAGATCGTCTCAGGAAGAGCTTTGATAGAGTGTTCAGGCAACATAACGGCGGAAAACATAATGTCGTTTAAGGATATAGGTGTGAATTATATATCGTCAGGTGCTTTGACTTACTCCTCTTCGATATTGGATCTGTCTTTGAAATTAAGGCAGGACAGGTCTTCTGTATGAACGGCGAAAAAAGGAGAGAGAATATTATAGACCTGCTTATGCGGAGCGAATCGCCGCTTTCAGGCTTGTATTTAGCCAAACTCTTCAACGTGAGCAGACAGGTCATAGTCCAGGACATAGCGCTGCTTAGAGCCAAAAACCATGATATACTGCCGACTAACTGCGGTTATTTGTTAAAAAAAGAACATAAGCCTCAGAAGCTGCTTTGCGTAGCGCACAACGACGAAAGCATATTGGACGAGCTTTTCACGATAGTTGATCTCGGCGGCCGCGTAGTGGACGTACGGATAGAGCATCAAACGTACGGCCATTTTGTCGCCGAGTTGAACATCAAATCGCGAAAGGACGCGGAAGAGCTGGTCAAAAGTTTTTTATCCGGCAAGGGTTCTCCTCTTAAGAACTTAACGAATGATAAACATTGGCATTTAGTCCAGGCTGACAGTGAGGACGACCTGTATCTGATAGAAAATGAACTTAGAAAAAAAGGCTATCTGTGTGAAAACATATAGATCATAAAAACAAAAATAGTCGCATTATTGCTCACCTATCATGTTGAACATCATAAGAAAATGATAAAATTCACGCTGATTTGATGTATTATATGAGCATGACACGCGGTATGTCAAAAATGCTTGGACAGCCGCGTTTGCGTTTGCAATTTTCGAAAGGGTTTTGCTGGCCGAAATAAAAGATTTTGCGTGAGGCGGTGTCTAATAGATGCTTGAATTGATAAACATAGGGCTGTCATTGCAGGACGACAGCGGAAACAAAAAGGTGCTCGACGGAATAAACCTGAAACTGCGGGAAAGGAAAATATATGTGATGACAGGGCCCAATGGCGGTGGCAAGTCTTCGATCGCCAAGACCGTAATGGGCATATATAAACCGACGTGCGGCCAAATATTACTTGACGGTGAGGACATAACCGGCAAGGAGATTTATGAGCGCGCCAGATTAGGGTTAGGCTACGCTTTTCAGCAGCCGGCCAGATTTAAAGGAGTCACTGTCAGAGATCTTCTTTCAATAGCGGCGAAAGATAACGATATTGATTACTGCGCCTTGCTTTATGATGTCGGCCTCTGCGCACAGGACTATTTGGACCGCGAGGTCAACTCAAGCCTTTCAGGCGGAGAGGTAAAACGAATAGAAATAGCCACCATACTTGCACGCAAGCTTAAGGCCGCTATATTTGACGAGCCGGAGGCGGGGATTGACCTGTGGAGTTTCCAGAAATTGACGGAGATCTTCGAGACAATGCATGAAAAATATGACACCACACTGGTTGTGATATCACATCAGGAACGCATACTTAATTTAGCTGATGAGGTCATAATCGTTACAAACGGAACGATAGGCGATATAACGAGCAGAGAGAAAATACTTGGCGAGATCAGCGAGCTGGACTCCGCCTGCCGTTGCCGTAAAAGCTGTCAAAGGGGTGGAAGAGCTGATGCTGGATGCGATAGATAAAAAATTGCTGGCGGAAATTGCCGACCTGCACGGAGTGCCGCAGGGGGCGTTCAATATACGAAAGAACGGAGAGGGCATAGAGCGGCGTACAACTGCTAATATCAGCATAACCACTAAAAAAGACAAGCCCGGCATAGACGTTGCGATAAAAGCGGGAACCAAGGGAGAGAGCGTGCATATTCCCGTAATCCTTTCCCAAGGCATTGAAGACATGGTCTACAACACTTTTGACGTGGGCGAGGGCGCGGATGTGCTTATCGTAGCCGGCTGCGGCATCCATAATCCGAGCGGTAAAAAAGCCCAGCATGACGGCATACATGAGTTTTTTGTGCGCAAAGGCGCCAGGATGAGATATGTAGAAAAGCATTATGGCGAAGGCGATGGCGTCGGTGCAAAAATATTAAACCCGAAAACCGTTATAGATGTCGAGGATGGCGGTGTGGCTGAGATCGTAATGGCCCAGATAAAAGGAGTCGACCGAGCGCTGAGGGAGACCGAGGTTCGTTTGCACAAAAACGCCCGTCTGATAGTGACCGAGCGCCTTTTGACATATATGGATCAAACCGCCGAATCCAACATCACAGTCAGCCTTATCGGTGAAGACGCATCTGCGCAGATCATATCCAGATCAGTTGCTCAGAACAGCTCAAGACAGCTTTTTCACCTGAACATGCGCGGCTATGCTCGATGCAGAGGGCATATACAGTGCGACTCTATAATCATGGATAAAGCGCAGGTTTCATCAGTGCCTGAAATATCCGCGTTTGACACTGACGCCCAATTGATTCATGAGGCGGCGATAGGGAAAATAGCGTCGGATCAGCTGATCAAGCTTATGTCGCTTGGAATGACAGAAAAAGAGGCCGAAGAAACGATAATCAACGGTTTCTTAAAGTAGGTTCATCAAAACAAAGCTTATCAAAAACGTAACGGCCCTCTTTGTATTTTTGCACGATTAGAAACCTATGACAAAAGGGCCGGATGTTGTTGTTTTTCAACAAAGGGGATGAGCATGCATGCCATATAAAATAAACCATATTTTAAAATCAAGGCTCGTTTTTTCAGCGACATTGCTCTCGTTGCTTTTTTTAATAGCGACTGCTCATCACTCTTCCGCGGAAGAGATCAGGCAAACGCAAAAAGCACTGGCCGTAAGAGGACATGCCGTTATAACCGCAGTGCCGACCATAGCGTACGTGCGCATGGGAGTTGCCACTTTCAACAAGGATGCAGTCAAGTCGCAGAGCGAAAACGCGGAGAAAATGGGGATGGTATATAAAGCTTTGGCCAGGACAGGCATTGCTAAAGATAAGATTAAGACGGTTTCTTACAGCATATATCCCAAATATGACTATAAAGGAAACACTGCGCTGCTGACAGGATATAATGTAACCAACGTAATCAGCGTCACCGTGACAGACTTGGCCAAGGTCGGTCAGGTTTTAGACACGGCGGTGGAATACGGCGTTAATGAGGCTAATTCCTTAAATTTTGGCATTACCGAGAGCGAGAATGAAAAGATTTATCTGCAAGCGTTAGCCAAAGCGGTCGCGGACGCCAAATCGAAGGCGGATACTATAGCGGACGCCGCGGGCATCAGGCTTGACGCGCCAGGCGAAATAACGGAAGAACCTCCCGCTCAAGCCGGCCCGCTCAGATACGCTGTCTCTGACATGATGAATATGGCTAAGGCGGAAAGGACTCCCACCGCGGTTTTGGGCGGTGAAATAAACGTGGAGGCCAACGTCACTGTCATATACAGCTACAGCCTAAGGCGATAAATGTCCGGCCGCCGTGCCGGCCCGGTTTTGCGCACCTCTTTAAATTGATTGCCGTCGCATATTTAATTTAAGGAGTCTGATTTGAGAAATGGAAGATATGAACAAGACGCAGCGTGTTAAAATAACGAAAGATGGCCCATATATAGTGTCGGGGAGCATACCGCTGAAAGAAAAAATAATAACGCCGAGCGGGAAATGCAGTTATGAGTTCAAAGACGGACGCGAGTTGCCCCAAGCCGAAAAATATGCGTTGTGCCGCTGCGGGAAATCGCACTGCGCCCCTTTCTGTGACGGAGCGCACACTAAAACAGGGTTTATAGGTGACGAAACGGCGGAGAATTCCAATTACACAGAAAGAGCGGTACTTATCGAAGGCCCCGGGATTGATCTGTTGGACGATAACAGGTGCGCGCTTGCGCGTTTCTGTCACAGAGAAAAGGGGGACGCGTGGGAACTGACCGCGGCGTCTTACGATGACGAGACCCGGGATGAAGCCATAAAAGCAGCGTCTGAATGTCCGGCGGGGCGTCTGACCGCGGTTCTGAAGAACGGGGTTATGATTGAACCGGAGTATGAGCCGGAGGTTGATATACTGCAGGACCAAGAAGAGGGGGTAAGCGGAGGAATTTTTGTCAAAGGCAAGGTGCGGATAGAATCATCGCGCAACGAAGAATATGAAGCAAGAAACAGGATCGTCCTCTGCCGATGCGGCAAGTCAGCAAACAAACCCTTCTGTGACGGATCTCACATCTCAATCAAATTTTCGGATAAGGCATAGGCTTTATTGCGGCTATTATTTTCAAAAAAGTCAAACCATGCTATTATACTAAAAAGACGAACTGATATCCCGCTAAATATTTGGTCATTTAATATTCTCGGATTCTTTGACATAAGTTAATATGGTTGCCGCATAAACGGGTGCATAGGGTTTTACGCCGGCATCGCCAGACCGAGAGGAAGTGAGCGCGATGGATATTTTGAGGTTATTGAGCGTGTTCATTTCCTGCGCCGATGCCGTTGTTTATATTGAATTTATCTGTTTCCTGCTGTATAAGAATAAAAAGAGCCTTCTTAACAAACTTTGCGCCCTTGCTGTAGCGCCTTTTTTAATATGGAGCTCTGCAATGATATTTTTTAACGCGGCGGAGCAAGCCCGGGACGCTATGCTATGGCTTAATGTGGCGTCTTTTGGGTGGTGCAGCTTTCCTGTGTTTGTGCTCTTTTTTTT
>Ga0079064_1045207_pt1 | contig 11696 bp, 10 predicted proteins | sample ADurb_Gel_03_Slu_FD_73456 | JGI IMG/M metagenome (GOLD analysis project Ga0079064, IMG submission 73456) | Active sludge microbial communities from Illinois, USA, of municipal wastewater-treating anaerobic digesters - ADurb_Gel_03_SludgeMetaT... | ecosystem: Engineered > Bioreactor > Anaerobic >... | reverse complement strand
GCGGTACTGATGCAGATAGGGCTGATGCATTTCCTGCTGCCCGCAGTCACCACCCTTGCCATCGCCGAGATAATGAGGAAGGTCGGACTTATAAAGCAGGGTGACATGAAGCTTGACCTGTAGTTTTAAGAAAGCCGCATAATTTTATAAGAAAAAACATCCCAAATACAAGGGATACATGACAAAGACAGCACGGAGGTATTGAAAATGGCACACAACCACACTCACGGATCGCCTTACTCAAGGCTTACCGAGAGGCTGAACAGATTCCCTCAGGGAGCGCCTGCCTCAAAACTTCTTTTTGACATTCTTAAGATACTGATGACCGAAAAAGAGGCAGGACTGATGGCTCAGCTCCCGATAAAGCCGTTCAGGGCTAAACAGGCAGCAGATACATGGAATATGCCCGAAAACGAGGCGCAAAAGGTTCTTGATGAGCTTGCCGGCAGGGCGATACTGGTCGACATCGAGCAGAACGGGGAACAGATATACGCAGTCCCGCCCCCCATGGCCGGTTTTTTTGAGTTCTCCCTTATGAGGGTGCGGGAAGACATCGATCAGAAAACGCTCAGCGAACTCTTCCGGCAATACATATCCGTCGAGGAAGATTTTATGAAGGAGCTTGTCTGCCGCGGCGAGACCCAGATGGGGAGGATCTTCCCTCAGGAACCTCAGATACCGGATGAATACGCACTCCATGTACTGGACTACGAAAGGGCGACAAACGTTATAGAAACGGCTTCGCACATCGGAATCAGCATGTGCTACTGCCGCCACAAGGCCCTCCATAACGGCACGGCGTGCGACGCCCCGATGGATATATGCATGACCTTCAACACCTCCGCGGCAACACTCATCAAACACGGCCATGCAAGGCAGGTCGATGCAGCCGAATGCAAGGATCTCCTGCAGCAGGCATACGATCATGACCTGGTCCAATTTGGCGAGAACGTCCGCCAAAGGGTCAATTTTATCTGCAATTGCTGCTCATGCTGCTGTGAAGCCCTTCTTGCGATAAAGCGCTTCGGGGTGGCGCAGACCATCTGCTCAAACTTCATTACAAAAGCAGACAAAGAGAGCTGCACAGGCTGCGGAAAATGTGCAAAGGTATGCCCCGTTGACGCGATCGAGATGACAGGAGAAGGCCAGGAAAGGAAGGCCGTCGTTGATGAAAAAAAATGCATCGGCTGCGGAGTATGCCTGAAACACTGCCCGGCAGGAGCCCTGATCTTCGAACCACGCCCGAACAGGCTGATCACGCCCCTGGACACTACCCACAGGGTTGTCGTGATGGCCACAGAGAGAGGGCTGCTGCAGGAACTCATCTTTGACAACAAAGTCCTGTTCAGCCACAGGCTCCTTGCAGGCGTACTCGGAACAATACTCAAAATGCCGGGACTGAAGAGGAGCTTAGCCCAGGCACAGCTGAAGTCACGCTATCTGGAGGCCCTTATTACAAAACACAGTTCATAATGAATCCGTGACTCATACAGATAAACGAGCCGTAAACCAATGAAAGAGGTAAAATAGTACCTGACCCTTAATTATTTATTTACTTTGAAAGAACAGATATGTCCTTTTGACGTAAGTCATCAAAATAATCTCTCCGGGAGTGTGAGGTCATGACAAAAAAGATGATTGCTCTGGTAAAGGAAAGGCCGGAACCGGGACTGTGGATGCGCGAGGTAGATATGCCCGAAGTAGGACCCGATGACGTTCTTATCAAGATCAAAAAGACTTCCATCTGCGGCACTGATCTCCACATATACAACTGGAACGAATGGTCACAAAAGACCATAAAGACCCCAATGACCATAGGTCATGAGTTCGTCGGTGAGATAGTACAGACTGGCAGCCATGTCCGGGGCTGGGAGACAGGCGAGAGGGTCTCCGGAGAGGGACACATCGTCTGCGGCACATGCAGGAACTGCCTGGCCGGAAGACGGCACAACTGTCCAAACACCATCGGCGTCGGAGTCAACAGGGACGGAGCCTTCGCGCAATACCTTTCGATACCCAAGACAAATGTCTGGAGATGCGCTCCCGAGATACCCGACGACATAGTATCCTGTTTCGACCCGCTTGGAAACGCCACCCACACAGCTCTTCAGTTCGACCTCATCGGCGAGGATGTGCTGATTACAGGAGCAGGCCCGATAGGCATGATGGCAGCTGCAATATGCAGGCATGTCGGAGCAAGGAACGTAGTGGTGACAGACCTCAACGATTATAGGCTCGCGCTTGCAAAAGAGATGGGAGCTACAAGAACGGTCAACGTAAAAAGAGAAAAGTTAAGGGACATATTCGATAAGCTTGGAATGAGGGAGGGCTTTGACGTAGGACTTGAGATGTCAGGAAGCCCGAAGGCATTCTCAGACATGGTCGACCACATGTTCAACGGAGGCAGGATTGCGCTTCTGGGGCTACTTGAACCCGGAACTGTAATAGACTGGGACAAGGTAATATTCCACGGACTTACCCTCAAGGGGATATACGGCCGGCAGATGTATGAGACGTGGTACAAGATGACTACGATGCTTCAGAGCGGGCTGGACATAAGCCGTGTCATAACCCACAGGTTCGATGTCATGGATTTCGAAGAGGGTTTCAGGGCAATGAACAGCGGCGAATCGGGCAAGGTGGTCCTGGACTGGCAAAACCTTTGATCTGCCGTTATCCTGTGCCGACAGGTAAACGTTTGTTTATCTAAATACAATGACCGGGGGATGAGATAAATGAAAAGCGCCATAGGGATCATAACCAAAACGATAGAAGAGATAAAAGAGCAGGGACTCTACAAATCAGAGCGGGTGATCACAACTCCTCAAAGGGACATCATAGATACAACAACAAACTTCGGTGTCATAAACATGTGCGCAAACAACTATCTCGGCCTTGCAGACTCCCCCAGGGTCATCAGGGCGGCAAAAGAGGCTTACGACAGATGGGGTTACGGACTCGCCTCGGTACGCTTCATCTGCGGCACACAGCAGATACACAAGGATCTCGAAGCAGCTATAAGCGACTTTCTGGAGATGGAGGATACTATCCTCTATTCATCATGCTACGACGCCAACGGAGGTGTATTTGAACCCATACTGGGCGAAGGCGACGCCGTCATAAGCGATGAACTGAACCACGCAAGCATCATCGACGGGATCCGTCTCTGCAAGGCATCAAAATTCAGATATAAAAACAACAATATGGAAGACCTGAGGACACAGCTTGAAGCGGCAAAGGACTCCCGCATTAAGATGATAGTAACGGACGGAGTCTTTTCAATGGACGGATACATCGCGAACCTCAAGGCCATCTGCGATCTCGCGGACGAGTTCGACGCCCTCGTAATGGTCGATGACAGCCATGCGGTAGGGTTCATGGGAAAGACCGGGCGCGGTACCCACGAATACTGCGGGGTAATGGGCAGGGTGGACATTCTGACAGGCACCCTTGGAAAAGCTCTCGGCGGTGCGTCCGGAGGCTACGTCAGCGCAAAGAAGGAGATCGTCGAACTACTGAGGCAGCGCAGCAGACCCTATCTTTTCTCAAACACGGTGGCTCCGGCAATAGCGGGAGCTTCCCTTGAGGTCATCAAAATGCTTGGGGAGTCCTCAGAACACAGGGAGAGGCTCCACCAGAACACATCCTATTTCAGGGAGAAGATGGAGTCCCTCGGCTTTGATCTCCTGCCCGGGACACACCCCATAGTACCCATAATGCTCTACGACGCAAGGACAGCCACCGAGTTTTCAGCAAGGCTGCTCGACAAGGGAGTCTACGTCACCGGCTTCTCCTTCCCAGTGGTGCCGAAGGGCAAGGCCCGCATCAGGACCCAGGTCTCGGCAAGGCATACGAAAGAGGACCTTGACGCGGCAATAGACGCTTTCAGCGAAGTCAAGATCGAAATGGCCTTATGACCCAGAACTTAAAGACCCGGCACTTTATTGCCGCACATTATGCTGAAGAGATACTATAATAGAGTGATCATATTCGGCAGGGGGAACAGCATGAGAAAAACAGACAAAGGATTTTCACTGGTCGAGTTGCTGATCGTAGTCATAATAATAGGGATCCTGGCGGGAATTTTATATCTGGTTGTCGGCCCCTCTGACGATATGGTCAGAGAAAAGGCATGCAGCGGGAACAGGGCCACTATCATGCTGGCACTTGACGCATACAGATTTTCAAACGGCGTCAGCAAGGAGAGTTACACCCTTCAAAACTTCATAGACGATAATTACAAGGACAACATAAGCAACAAGGAAGTAAAGTGCCCATCAGACGGCATCTACTCCGCAGGAACATTGAACGGCAGGGAGGCAGTTGTATGTTCCGTTCACGGCGGCGGGGGAACAGGCGGAGGAGATGATCCCGGCGGCGGGGACGAACCAGACCCGCCAGGAAACATCATCCCCGGAACCGATAAGTTTGGCGGTGACGGATACCAGGCACTTGATAACTGGGAAGATTCAATATGGATAGAAACATGGCCTGGTGGAGCAAATGCTTATATCAGCGTTGAGAAGGGTAAGAAATATTACTTTGATTCTGCTGACGGCAGCCGTGAATATTTTATTTCACTGGTGAATGATCCGAATGTAATGTTTAATGGGAGCAATAAAGACGAACAGGGTAATATAATTACTACTCCGGACAATCTCCCGAGTTGGACCTCTCAACATGGAACAGGTTTAGTGCGTTTCACCGGAGTTTCAGAAAACTGGGAAGATATTAATAATGGAGACAAGTTTTATCGAGGGGATATAATATATTTTAATGGAGATTATTATGTTTGTATGATATCGATCGGAACCCCATACACTATCGTAAAAAACGTAAATGAGTCAAACTCTCCTAATACAGATCTCGGTACATGGTACAAGCTAAGCAACTGATCCTTCACAAACATAAATAAACCAAAAGGGGCTTCCGTTTTATGCGGAAGACCCTTTTTTGTTTATCAGCATGCTCCTGACGGCCTTAATTCAGACTCTCAGCAGAGAATGGCGATGAACTGGGAGGCCAGAACTACTAGTATGAGCGCTACGGGATATGTGGCGGCGTAGGGCAGGGAGACATAGTCGGTACGCGTCTCTGAAATAAGCACTCCAAGCGCCGGGGTGCTCGTCATTCCTCCGCATATCGACCCGAGCGTGTTGAATATGTCAAGGCTGAACATCTTCACTGCGATAAAATACCCCGCCATCATAGGCAGAAGGGTCATTCCGACCCCCGCGAAGAAGAGCACCGGACCATGTTCCGTGAGGGTCGCCACAAAGCCCTTTCCGGCTGCAGCCCCTGCTCCTGCAAGGAAGAGTGCAAGCCCGAACTCTCTCATCGTCTCAAGGGTAGATTTCCTTACCTCAAGCGATATCGGGCCTATGTGACCGAAATATCCTATCAGAAGTCCCGTAAGGAGCGGTCCGCCGGAGGCGCCGAGGCTGAACCTGGCTCCTCCCGGAAGCGGTATCACTATCTTTGCGGCGATCAGTCCTGTCGCTATTGTCAGTACAAAAGGGAAAAACCCGAAGGGGTCGATCCTGAATGTGCCTTTATATGCCGGACACTCGGGCTGCAGCTCCTGTCCGCAGTCAAGCACAGGCTTGTTAGTGCTGAAATCAATTTTGAGCATCTTTGGCACTATCTGTACAAAGAGGACCACACCGAGGACACCAAAAGGATAAGCAATGCCATATCCTATGGAGGCGCTCGGATCACCTGTCGCTTCGATAGCGGCAGCGAGCCCCGGGGTGCTTGTCAGTGCGCCGTTCATTATTCCTACAGCGAGAGGGACCGGGATCCCCAATATCTTTATTGCCTAAAATCCCGGCCAAATTGTAACTAGGCGGTCGGATCTATCCCGAAAGCCTCAAGGATCTCGCGCTGGGCCTTCGTCACCTCGGTCAAACGATCTTTGTATTTACCGGTGTAGTGTACAGTCGTCAGGGATTCGAGTTCCAGCAGCAGTGTCTTTGGCGAGTAGGTGCTGGCTGGCAGTTTCTCCTGAATGGTCTTGCGGATCTGGCTCATGCAGATCAACGAAATGAATTGGATAAACAGCCGGCTTTTCATTCGCTCAGAAGCGTGGACGCGCAAGCGCTTCATATCCAGATCATTCTTCAAATTATCAAAGCACTTCTCTATGACGTCCTTCTCACGGTAAACAGCTAACGTTTCGAGCGGATCCTTGAACTTGGTGGTGAGAATCATGAAGAACCCAGCATACTTATTCCGGTAGGCTTCAATAGCTTCATTGTTGTAGTCCACTTGCAAACCACGCTTTGGAGTTCTTTTACAGATGAAAAACTGCCGATAGGCCTCCTCATGTTCCGCAACAGTGTGTGCCTGTTCCAATTCCTCCCGGTAATCCAGGAGTTCTCGCGTGAATTCGTCGTAGGCTTCTGCCGCCGCCTTGGCATTGAAATACAGTTGCGCGTAGCACCGTCGCTTTTCTTCACCCCAGGAGAGCAAATGTGTGTGAACATAGAGGATCTCTTCCCCGACCTTGCGGTAACCGTCTGGCCCGTACATCTCATTGCGGAACCGATCGACCTCCTCCCGTACCCACTTCAGATGGGAGGGGACGCCGATTGTGAAGTTATGGCGATCCAGCGCCAATTGGTCGATATTGGCCTTGCTGTAAAATCCTCTGTCCATCACCAGGTGCAGATGCGGAAATTCCAGCTTTTCAAAGACTTCCAGTAAATTTGAGATGGTCTTGACGTCAGTCATGCTGCCGGGCAGTACGCGATACGTCACCGGCAGGAAGCTCTTCTGCCCGTAAACCATGGCTAAATTGATCTGCGGCAGCTTTTCGTGGTCGCGATTATATCCATAGCGAACGTATTCATTCAGTTCCGAGTAGGAGGAAACCGAGGTGATGTCATAGCACAGATGGTCCTTTTCGCTGACCTGCCTGCCCCATAGTTTGAAAAAGGTCTGCCGCTCATCCTCCTGCATTTTTGAAAGCAGTTCACTGATCCGCTGACTGCTCAGTACTTTATTGCCCGGCACTTCGTGGTTTCTGCACCAAGGCTCGGCGTGAGAAAGCGCATCACCGGTACTTGTCATATACCAGGCCAGAGAGAGTATCTGTTGCCATGTGTCCTGAAAGGCCTTGCGCAAAACCTTGGCCAATCCAGTATCATCTGCAATCTTGTTTAAGACCATCGCCGGACCGCTGACACTCGTTCGGGCTGTGACAGCAGGATCGACAGCAGCACTCCTGTCCTCGTTCAATCGTCTGGAAGGGATCAGTTCGCCTGTATCCGGATCGATCTTGCCGATACAGACCTGCTTATTGCGTGACTGTTTCTTCCCGGGGTCCCAGACATTGCTGATAATTTCGTAGACATAGGTCGTCCCGTTTGAATGTTTATGCTGCACTAGCCTGGATCCTTCAGCCATAATCACACTTCCAAAACACGTTATAATTACAACATGTTTCCCGAGGAAAAGAAAGAGTCGGATCGCTCGATACGACTTGCATCAGGGCATTTTCAGGTTACAGGTCAGTCATAGTTATAATTTGACCGGGAAATTAGGTAGCCTATAGCCTGAGCTGCCTCCTAAAAAAACGGCAGATCCGAAGCCTGCCTGCTCTGGATCTGCCGTTATTTTGTGCTGACAGGATAATTTGCGCGGTTTTTAACTTACGCCATCGTTATGACTGTTCCCTCATTTCCGTCGAGTGCCTCGACAGCTTTGTAGAGGGAGGTGATGATGGCTTTCTTGCCCGGGAATCTTCTTGCAAATTTGATCGCGGCCATCACTTTCGGGAGCATGCTTCCGGGGGCGAAATGCCCCTCTTCAATGTATTTGATCGCCTCTGCGACAGTTACATGCGACAAGTCCTGCTGGTTCGGCTTTTTGAAGTTGAGGCTTATCTTGTCGACTTCCGTAAGTATGAGAAGGATGTCGGTCTCCATGTCCTCTGCGAGTCTCTCCGCAGCAAGATCTTTGTCAATAACTGCGGGAACTCCGGTGAGGGATCCGTCCATGTTCTCTATAACGGGTATCCCGCCGCCTCCGGCTGTTATGACTATCGTGGAGTCCCAGAGACGTTTGACAGAATCTATCTCGGCTATCCTCTTCGGGGTCGGGGATGCGACTACTCTGCGCCAGCCTCTGCCCGAATCTTCTTTCACAGTGTATCCTTTTTCTTCAGTGATCTTTTTAGCTTCTTCTTCTGTATAGAACGGGCCGATAGGTTTAGTCGGGTTCTGGAACGCCTTGTCATCTTCATCTACTATTACCTGTGTGACAAGCGTAACTACCGGAACGTTGCGGTTTCTGTTCCTGAGTGCGTCTCTGAGGCACTGCTGGATCTGGTAGCCTATGTAGCCCTGGCTCATTGCACCGCAGACGTCGAAGGGCATTGCAGGAAGCTTGGGATTTATCTTTTCCGCTGTTTCCTGGGAAAGTGTGATATTGCCTACCTGAGGGCCGTTTCCATGGACAACTGCCATCTCATATCCCTTGCAGCTTATATCGGCCAGGTAATCGCAGGTCTTGCGGACGACGGCGAGCTGAGCCTCTGCTGTCGGAGGGCCCCCTGCTTCCTGTAAAGCGTTTCCTCCTAGAGCCACAACGACTTTTGTTGATTGAGAGGACATTTTCTAAACACACCCCTTGAATTTTAAATTTGTACTGGTATTATATACTAGATACTTACAAAAGTTCAATGTTTTTAAAGTTTATGGGTCAAGTGATTTCATCCGATTCAGGGTTCGATGTGGAATTTGTGTTCCTTTTTTGGTCAACGATTGGAAAATACGACCTATCGTGTGTATTAGTGGGAGAAAAAATTTTTTTAACTATTCAATTAAGAGAATACCTTATTATGGATACATCCCAGAAGGGGTTAACAAAGAGATATTCTACTGCTTAAATTAAGTAGCTCAAACTTCGCAGTAAAGAAGATATAACAGCACCTTGACAATTCAATAATAATCGGCAAAAAAGAGCGGCATGAACCCCGTTTTTTGGTAAAATTTAGTTATCACACTAAAACGATATCATACGGAGGTCCATGCCATGAAAAGAATATCACAGTCCCCTGTTTTTGACTATGAACTTACTACAACAACAGATGCTTTCTTCCGCAGATTCAAGCTCGGTTCCGTTCTTAAGAGAGCGAATGCGTATAAATCCAGAGGAATTCCTGCCGTGACTGTTTTTCAAGAACTTTTCAACCTCGTTTTCAACAATCGAAGTCTCTTTATGGAGCTGAAGACAGGAACAAATCCTTCCAAAGCCGGAAAAGATACCTTTTACCGTTTCATAAATTCCTGCTCTGTTAACTGGATGAGGTTTACCTCGCTTCTTGCAGAAAGAATCATTAACAGCATGATAACCAAACTCACAGATGAAAACAGAGTGAACGTATTCATCGTGGACGATACCCTGTACGAGCGAAGCCGGGCCAAAAAAGCGGAGCTGCTGACTAAAGTATTTGACCATTCAAAACACAGATATACATCGGGGTTCCGTCTTTTGACTCTGGGCTGGAGTGACGGCAATACCTTTCTTCCTGTAAACAGCTGTCTTCTTTCCTCAGAAAAGAAGAAACAGGAAACGCAGGGGCAGATCCAGGTACCTGCTCTCCGCTGAGATACGGATATGCAGCAGGGACGGCAGCTGCTCAATTCCTGCCAGACTTGTCTATGTCCGCAACAGATCCAGACATAAGGATTATCTTGTCCTTATATCTACAGATATGACCCTTTCAGAGGATGAGATCATCCGCATATATGGGTAGCGCTGGGACATAGAGGTATTTTTCAAAGTCAGCAAGACATACCTGAAACTGACAAAGGAATGTCACTCGCTATTTTACGATGCCATGACAGCATATGTCGCCGTTGTCTTTGCGAGATACATGATGCTTGCCATAGAAAACAGGACTCGAAGAGATGAGAGGACTTTTGGTGAAATATACTGTCTTGTATCGAATGAACTCTCTGACATCACATGGCTTGAAGCTTTCCGGCTGCTGATGGAAGTGTTTATCTCAACGGTATCGGACAGATCATTGCTGACAGAGAAAGAGCTTGACGTCCTGCTTGAAACATTCATCGAGGCTTTGCCTGGTATGCTGAAAAACAAGCTGCTCAGATGTGCATGAAATGACTAAAATAATGTTCTTAATGTTTGCCGATTATTGAATTGTCAAGGTGCTGGGCACGTTATTTATGTGCGAAGTTTGAGTTAAGTAGGTAGTGTTTTAATATCTAAAAGACCGATTGCAATAACAAATTAAGGAGGTTCTGTGAATGAGAAAATTGGAAAAGCTTCAAATTGTAACACCTGAGGTCCCTGGACCGAAGGCGCAGGAGTTGTTGCGGCTCCACAAGGAAAACGTTCCTTCTGGCGTCTCCAACGTTCTTCCGACCTTTGTTAAGAGGGCTGAGGGTGCACTTTTTGAAGATGTCGACGGGAATGTTTTCCTAGACTTTGCTGGAGGAATTGGTGTTCTTAACATTGGATATTCACATCCTGAGGTCGTGGAAGTGGTTAAAGAGCAGGCGGAAAAGTTTTTCCATACCATGATTAACAATGTCTATTATGAGCAATACGCAAAATTGGCTAAAGAAGTGAACCATCTCATGCCTGGAGATTACGCAAAAAAGACTTTTTTCGTCAACAGTGGTGCAGAAGCTGTAGAAAACGCGATTAAGATTGCGAGAAAGTATACAAAGAGAACCGAAATAATAACATTTACCGGCGCTTTTCACGGAAGGACCCTGATGACTATGTCTTTGACAAGCAAGGTTAAACCTTATAAGTTAGGATTTGGTCCTTTCGCACCTGGTATCCACAGAATGGAGTTTCCTTACTGTTACCGTTGCCCCTTTGGTTTGGACAGGAAGACCTGCGGACTTCATTGTGCTAACCGCTTCGAGGATTTCTTCCTCGAAGAGGTAGATGCTTCAGAGGTTGCAGCTATCATTATTGAACCCGTTCAGGGCGAAGGTGGGTTCATCCTTCCTCCTGATGAATATGTGGAAAGGCTTCGCAAGATTTGTGACGAAAATGGAATAATCTTGATCGCCGATGAAATTCAGAGCGGTTTTGCAAGAACAGGCAAGATGTTTGCCCATGAATACTGGAGTGTGACCCCTGACCTTGTGACAACTGCCAAGTCAATGGCTGCGGGATTGCCGATCGCTGGAGTTACGGGAAAGGCTGAGATTATGGATGCTGCTCATGTCGGTGGTATAGGTGGTACTTTTGCAGGCAACCCCCTTTCGGCTACGGCTGGACTTAAGGTAGTTGAAGTTATGAAGAGAGACAATTTCCCAGCAAAGGCGATGCATGTAGGCCAGCTGATGAAGCAGCGTCTGGAGAAAATGTATGACAGATTCTCTATGATCGGTGACATTAGAGGAAGGGGCGCAATGTTTGCCGTGGAGTTGGTCAAAGACAGAGAAACAAAGTTGCCGGCTGCGGAAGAAGTAGGAGCTATCGTTAAAGAGTGCTGGAAGAATGGTCTGCTTGTGCTGAACTGTGGAGTAAGAGGCAATAATATACGTTTTCTTATGCCTCTCGTTATAACCGACGATCAGCTTAACGCGGGCTTTGACGTGTTGGAAAAGGCTTTTGAAAAGTATCTAAAATAACCTTAATTGTTACTATCTAATTAGAAAGTGAGATGAAATTTATATGCCACATATGGATAACGAGTACGGCCATCT
>Ga0079064_1011485_pt1 | contig 11932 bp, 9 predicted proteins | sample ADurb_Gel_03_Slu_FD_73456 | JGI IMG/M metagenome (GOLD analysis project Ga0079064, IMG submission 73456) | Active sludge microbial communities from Illinois, USA, of municipal wastewater-treating anaerobic digesters - ADurb_Gel_03_SludgeMetaT... | ecosystem: Engineered > Bioreactor > Anaerobic >... | reverse complement strand
GGCAATTATATCCCTTGATATTTTACTTAGGTTCACGTTTGAGACAAACATCTCCGTCCTGCTTAGACGCGCAAGCGCAAGCAGCCCTTCGATAAGGTCGCCCATTAGATTGACAGCTGTTTGTATACGTTTGAGATAATCCCGCCCCCATCCGTCCAGTACGTTGTCATAATCTTCAGCCAGCGCCTTATACTGCTCCCATGAAATGAGACATGAAAAATATGACAGAACCGAATACAATAGTGAGATGAAGAAGAAAAATACTTATAACCCAGAATTCAAATCGAAGGTCGTACTGGAATTGCTCAGCGGGCAGCACACACTCAATGAGCTTGCCGAAAAGTATCAAATATCACCGGCGACTTTGAGCGGCTGGCATAAACAATTCCAAGAGCATGCTGCTGATGTTTTTCGGCGAGGTGCAACGGACGGTAACCGCGAAGCAGAGGCAAAGGAACGCGAGATCACTGTTCTGCAGCAGAAGGTTGGCCAGCTCACGATAGAGTGTGACTGGCTTAAAAAAAAATATGACGAAATATTTGGCCCCGAAGGAGCGCCTAAAACTCGTTTCACCAGAAAACAAAAAACTGACGATTAAGAGACAGTGCGAACTTATGGAAGTCAATCGCAGCAGCGTTTACAGAAAGCAGGGGCGTGATCTTTTTGATCCGACCCATGGGGAGTCTCGGGAGAACCTGAATATCATGGGAATTATAGACAGGATGCATTTAGAGAAGCCGGCCTGGGGATATCGCAAGATGGCCGACTACCTTAAAAATCATTGCGGCTGCGCAGTCAACAGAAAACGAGTCCGCCGCCTGATGCGCCTGATGGACATCATCGCGCTGTATCCGGGACCCAACCTGAGCAAAAGGTATCACAAACAATATGTACGTCCATACCTGTTGCGCAATCTTATAATTGATCATGAGGACCAGGTATGGGGTATAGATATAACTTATCTGCCGTTTAAGAAGGGATTCATGTACCTGTTTGTCATTCTCGACTGGCATACCCGCCAGATCGTGGACGATGAGGTCAGTTACACATTGGAAAAGGAATTTGTATTACGCTGTCTCAGACGTACCCTTTGCAATCGCAGACCCGAGATCATCAACTCTGACCAGGGCAGCCACTTCACCAACCAGGCTTACCTGGATCTGATGGAAAGCAATGGTGTAAGGGTATCCATGGACGGCAAAGGTCAGGCGTTGGACAATGTCCGTACTGAGCGCTTTTTCCGCAGCTTGAAATATGAGGATATCTACATTAATGAGTACGTCACGCCGAAGGAGATGATAGCCGGCGTCAACAGGTACATGCGCGACTACAACACTATACGCCCGCACGCATCACTTGGAGGGCTTTCTCCTGATGCATTCGCAAGACAACAGAAGACTTATGCCGCATGAAGAAAGGAGCTATTCGGATCATTAGAAAATTCGTGTCTTGACTTTGGGGGGCACTTTATATTGCTGGAGAAAAATTGTAGCTTCATCATCCAAATCCTTTTTGTATAAGATTGGAACTATGTTCTTCGAGACAGCATGACCATCCGTTTTGCGAGGTTGGCCAGAGGTGTACCCGGAGATATTCTTAACAGTAACAGATTCGAGTTTATCGGTTACGACCGCCACACAGGAAAGGACGAGCCATTGACTTGTTTCGTGTGATGCTGTGCCTTTGTATGTATCTTCGGTCAGATTGATTGTGCAGCTTACGACCGCGTCAAACAGAAGGCTGTCTTCATCTATTCGGATATTCTTTGTATATTCGAGGATCATGTCCTCAAGCATGGCAGAATCCGGATTCTGAATTCTGGAATAAGATAAATTCAGGGCATAAGGATGCTCTGCAATGTATGTATAAGCTGCCTCCCACATGGGGCGGTAGCACACAGTATATATAAACCGCTCGATCTCGTTGTTATACGTTCCCACGGCCAGCAGACTCCCTTTCTTGAATACAAAATTTGAGGATACAAGCATAGTATAACACAAATCCGCTGATTTTTCAATAGGAACGAAAGAAAATTCTTGTGAATGTGAAGAATTACTCTTGATTTTTTAAGGGCTCTGTGCTATACTGTGGAAGTACAGTGGCAAAAATCACGTTTTTGAAAATCGAGAGGTGACTACCGTGGAAGTTAGTTATAAAAAATTGTGGAAAATATTGATTGACAAAGACATGAAGAAGAAAGACTTGCAGGCAGCTGCCGGGATAAGCTGGGCTTCGGTAACCAAGCTCTCGAAGGGAGAGACAGTAAGCATGGAAGTTCTAATGAAAGTGTGCAAAACGCTTAATTGTGATATTGGGGACATCATGGAGCTAATCCCTACAGAAGATAATGAAACTACTTGAGGAGTGATATGATGTCCGGCAGGAAAAAGAGCGTAATCAGTAAAGCAAGTCCTCATACGATCAAGAAATTTGAGTTGATTGAGGAATATATAAAATCGTGGGCGCAGAAGTTGCTGCTGACTGAGTCTTGCAATGGGCTGATCTTTATAGACTGCATGTGCAACAGTGGTGTATACACCGATGATGCCGGGCAATTGGTGAAAGGTACAGCAGTACGCGTCTCAGAAGCACTAAGGGAAGCATCAAGAACCTACACGGAGAAAAATATACACATTTACTTAAATGACAAGGATAAAGCGCGCGTAGATGAGTTGAAAAAGCATCTTCCACAGGATGAGTGCAATTTTAAGATTGTAACGTCCTGCAGTGATGCGCACGAGCTACTCCGAACTATCGGGCCACAGTTATATGGAACCGGGCACCTGCATTATTTCCTGCTCTACGATCCGTATGATGCGACTATCGATTGGGAAGCGCTTCTGCCGTTTTTCCGAAACTGGGGTGAAGTTATGATTAATCACATGGTTTCAGATCCGGTGCGGGCGATCACAAGCGCCAAGAAGAAAACGACCAAGGCAAAGTATGAGAACACTTATCTGGAAGACTTTGAGAAACTGGTGCCTTACGGAAGCGACAAGAAGGCCTATGAGGCCAGAGTGGAGGAAATCATAGATTCACTAAAAGGAGCCCGCAGATACTATGTATCGGCATTTCCGTTCTATAACACGCAGAATTCGCTCGTCTACAATCTGATTCACTGCACGAGCAACAAAGAGGGCTTTAAGCTCTACAAAAAGAGTGCTTGGAAAGTTTTTGGTGCTCAGTCCTCTACAAAACATTCGGTTGAGAACAGGCAGTTGTCATTTAACCTTTTCGGAGAGATCACAGAGGTAGAAGATGAAAGCTGTTTGCATGTTATCGACATTGCGAAATATCTGCAGCGCTGCCTGAAAGGCCGTAAGCAAGTGCCTCTTGATGAGATGTGGGAACTTTTGGATAACCATCCGATTTTCCCTTCAGAGGGATTCCGTAATGAGATAAAGAGTGATCTCGCGGGTTTCTTTGACGCGAAGATCGAACAGATTGTGAATCCTGATACAGGAAAGAAGGAAACGGTGATCTCTTTCTCTTCGTGAGACAGAGTTTCATATAGAAGAGGTGATTAGAATTTATGGCAACGTCGCAGAAATTTGGTGGCAATTGGACTGAGGAGAAGCTGAATATCTTCACCAGCTATCTGGACGCATACCTGATTGCTCTGCAAAACCAGAAGTTCAAGAAGATTTATATAGACGCCTTTGCTGGAACCGGCGAGATTGAAACCAGCGACGGCGGGCAGTATCTTGTGGGCTCTGCTAAGCGTGCACTGGCGTCTGAAAAGAAGTTTGATCACTACTATTTTATAGAAGCGGACTTTCAGAAGGCGGGAGAACTTCAAGATATGATAAACTCCGAGTTCCCGCAGATGAGACGAATTGTGACGATTTTTTGTGGCGATGCGAACGATAAGCTTGCGGAGATTATTAGCAATGTAGATTGGAGATTTAACAGAGGATTGCTGTTTTTAGATCCGTATGCGACGCAGGTAAATTGGACTACGCTTGAAAATGTAGCGCAGACGAAATCGATAGATGTATGGTACCTGTTTCCATTCTCTGCACTTGAACGGATGTTGCCGAAAAACGGAAAGTACGATAAATGGGAGGATTGCATAGATCGATTGCTTGGAGATTCCGGATGGCGAGAGGAATTTTATAAGAAAGATCCCCAGATGACGCTTTTTGACCTATTTCCGGAGCCCGGACAGAGCGATGGCAAGCGGATGATTAAAGACGCAAATCCAGATCACATAAAGGAATATATCCTCTCTCGGCTTGGGACAATCTTTCCATGCGTGTCAAAGCATGCACGGGTTTTCAGGAACAGCAGGAACTCGCCGATGTTCCTATTCTGCTTTGCCATTGCGAGTGAGAATCCGAAAGCGCAGGGACTTGCACTGCGGATGGCAGACCACATATTGAAGAACAAGTAGGCGGAGGATGAAAGCAACTTGAAGACGATAGAACGAAAATCCATGCTTTATCAAACAGGGGTGGAGTATGGTGACTACACAATGAATCACGTGCAGGGCTGCGCTCATGGGTGCAAATATCCATGTTACGCATTCCTGATGAAGAAGCGATTCGGACAAATTAAGGATTATGAGAGCTGGCTTGAGCCGGTGCTTGTATCAAACACGCTTGAATTGCTGGATAAAGAGATACCGAGGCTCAGAGATAAGATTCAGTCTGTGCAGCTTTGCTTTACCACAGATCCTTTCATGGAAGGATATCCAGAGGTGTCCCAGATGAGCATTGCGGCTATTCGAAAGCTGAACGAGGCCGGAATCAAATGCACTACGCTGACGAAGGGATTGCTACCTATAGAATTGGCAGATCTTTCTCCGGAAAACGAGTACGGGATCACACTGATCACTCTGGATGAAGCCTATCGTGAACAGATGGAACCGGGAGCTGTTTCCTGTGTTGGTCGACTGGCAGCGTTGAGAGCACTCCATGATGCCGGTTGTAAGACATGGGTAAGTATGGAACCGTATCCAACACCGAACATGGTTGAACAAAATCTGCATGAACTGCTGGAAGCAGTATCTTTTACAGATCGGATCATTTTCGGGAGAACGAACTATAGCAAGGTAGCAAACGCCTACGAAGGGCATAAGCATTTTTACAATGAGTGCGCAGCAGAGGTTATTTCCTTCTGTCAGGAGCACGGCATTGATTATCATATTAAGGAAAAAACAATAACGGAGGAATGAGGTGGCGTTATGGCTTTATTACAAGACCTGATCCAGCAGATTGACGATCCGGCGCTTAAGGAGAGAATCCTGCAGGAGACAAATAAATTATTGAAGCAGAAAAAGTTCGGTTTGGTGTTTGAAGAGCATCTGCCGGAATGCACGCCGCTTTATGATGTGCCGATTCGCGTCGGTTCCAAGGTGGCGCTTAAGACCGGTTATGTCAGTGATATTTATACTGTTATAAATATTGATGGCAATGATGTTCAGTGCGACCGCAGGGAGACACATGAGCAGAAAACATTCAAACTGGATGAGTTGGTGACAGTAGCTGAATTTGGAGAAGCAATCTACCCGACATTAAAGCCGATAGACACAGTTGAAAATGCTCCCGACAGTGGACTTTGGCATACGCTAATCGAATCAGACAATTATCACGCACTTCAACTTCTGGAATATCTCTTTGCAGAACAGGTGGATTGTATCTACATAGATCCGCCTTACAACACAGGTGCCAAGGACTGGAAATACAATAATGACTATGTAGATGATAAGGATGCATATCGTCATAGCAAGTGGCTTTCCATGATGGAGAAGCGACTGAAAATTGCAAAAAAACTATTAAAGCCTGAGACCGGAGTTCTGATTGTTACCATTGATGAGCATGAGGTTCATCATTTGAGAACGCTTTTAGATCAGGTGTTGCCGGAAGCTTATATTCAAATGGTGACAATAGTAAATAATCCAAAGGGTTCAACCAGAGGATATTTTTCAAGGGTTGAAGAATATGCAATTTATTGTTTTATGCCCAAAGCTGCCATCTGTTTTGGAAATGATCCCATGTTAGGAGAAATAACTTCAAGCAAAAAGCCAAGATGGAAAGGACTTTTGCGCTCTGGAGAGGGCGCAAGGAGAGAGGACAGTAAGAACCTGTTTTACCCAGTGCTGATAGACCCAATAAATAAGAAAATAGTAAAAGCTGGAGCTGTTGTGCCATTTCCGGAAGAACCTCCATATGGCGAAAAAATTGAAGGCTATGAAGCTGCTTGGCCAATTCGGGATGATCTGTCAGAAGGTAGATGGATGCTCAGCGTGGAAACTTTTAACGATATGCTCGCCAAAGGATATATATCGCTGGGGAGATATGATCCCAAGAGAAAAACATGGGGAATTTCGTATCTGAGTAAAAAACCTCAGCGCCAAATTGAGAACGGAGAATTAATCATCACTGCAAGAGATGCCGTCACAGGAACGGTAACAGTCGAATATGCGGATGAGCAGGAGAAGCAGGTAAAGACGGTTTGGCATAGAACTTTGCATGATGCAGGTGCTTATGGTTCCGATTTAGTATCTGATATTGTTGGTCAATCCAGAGCATTTACATTTCCTAAATCTTTATATGCTGAAAGAGACTCTATAAAAATGGTTGTAGGGAACAATCCAGATGCATTAATTGTTGATTTTTTTGCTGGAAGCGGAACTACGCTTCATGCAGTCAACTTATTAAATGCTGAGGATAACGGTAACAGGAGGTGCGTTCTTGTTACAAATAATGAAGTTGCAAATGAGGACGCTGAAATACTGAGAACGAAGGGCTTTAAACCGGGAGATCAAGAATGGGAAAGTCATGGGATTTGTAAATCAGTGACATGGCCAAGGACAACGCACTCAATTTTAGGTCATCTTGATGATGGTACGAGTTTGAATGGTGAGTACTTTGCATCTACGAATGTAGAAAAATCGTACTCAAGAACATTTAGAAAGCTGGATTTTACCACTAAAGAGATGATCGAAAACGCGGCTAAGAAAAAGCAACTACTTTCTTTGTTTGGGAAAGGACGCATTTCACAGTCCTTAGCCAAAGCTGATACAAAATATATTGTTTCTGAGAAATATGATATATCAATACTCTTTGATGACAGTGCTGCAGATGAGTGGGTTGAGGCTCTTGACGGACAGGATCATATTCGTGAGTTTTATGTAGTAACGCAAAATAATCGCTTGTTTAATTCATTGAAAGACAAAATTCAGAGCTTGCTTGGAGATTACACTGAGCAGGAACCCAAAAAGATGCCAATGAGTGAAGGCTTTCTTGCGAATGCAGCTTTTTTTAAGATTAGTTTTCTCGACAAGACATCCGTCGCACTTGGTAGACAATTCAGGGAACTGTTGCCGGTGCTCTGGATGAAGGGCGGAGCGGTTGGTAAGTGCCCGGCTCTTGAAAATGATAATCTCCCGAACATGCTGATTTTGCCGCAGAACAAGATGGCTGTTCTGGTGGATGAAATATATTATTCTGAGTTCGATGCGGAGTTAAGTCAGCATCCAGAAATCCAGACAGTATTCATTGTAACGGATTCAGAAACAGCATACCGGTCGATGATCCGCAATTACGATGGCAAAGACTGCTATCAGCTTTATAGAGACTATCTGGATAATTTCAGAATCAACACAGGGAGGTAACCATGAGAGTAGAATTATTCCCTTTTCAGAAGAGAGCTCTTGCTGATATCCGCATGAAGACTGCGGAGGCAATGGGCAGTTATCACAGAACACATGCACCGCAGGTGGTTTCTTTCACTGCACCGACTGGCGCTGGAAAGACTATCATCATGTCTGCGTTGATTGAGGCTGTTCTTTTCGGCGACGAACAGTATATGGAACAGCCGGATGCAATCATCGTCTGGCTCTCGGATTCGCCTCAGCTGAATGAGCAGTCAAAACAAAAGATTGACTCCAAGGCAGATAAGATCAAGCTGTCACAGTGTGTCACGGTTTCGGAGGAATCCTTTGATAAAGAGGTATTTGAGGACGGGCATGTTTATTTTCTGAATACGCAGAAGCTGTCGGTTACCTCCAAGCTCACGAAAAACGGCGATGGCAGGACTTATACGATCTGGCAGACGCTTGCAAATACTGTCCGGGAAAAGAGCGACCGGTTGTACTTTATCATCGATGAAGCGCACCGTGGCATGCAGGGACGTGAGGCAAGCAAGGCCACTACGATCATGCAGAAGTTCATCAAGGGCAGTGATTCGGATGGCATTCCGCCCATGCCGGTTGTCATCGGCATGTCCGCTACCACGCAGAGATTTAATGCGCTGGTCGAAGGTACATCCTCTACAATTCACAAGTCTATCGTGACGACGGATGAGGTTCGAGCTTCTGGCCTTTTAAAAGATAGGATCGTTATTACCTATCCGGAGGAAGGCACAGTCAATAATGATATGGCCATTTTGCAGGCTGCTGCGGATGATTGGAAAGAGAAGTGGGAGCATTGGACGCAGTATTGCTTCGAGCAGCACTACGCCTATGTAAACCCGATCCTGATCATTCAGGTTTTGAATGGAACCGGTGATGCCCTGACGGATACAAATCTGGATGACTGTATAGCAAAGATCGAGGAACGTACTGGCTTTAAGCTGGAAAGTGGACAGGTGGTGCATACCTTTGGCGGTACAACAGCAACACTGACCGTCAATGGACTCGATGTGCGTTACGAGGAGCCATCTAATATTGCCGAGGATAGGAATATTCGCGTGGTATTCTTCAAAGAGAATCTTTCTACTGGTTGGGATTGCCCGCGAGCAGAGACCATGATGTCCTTTAAGCACGCTAACGACGCCACATATATTGCGCAGCTTCTCGGTCGAATGGTAAGAACGCCGATGCAGATGCACATTCAGGTGGACGACGTTTTGAACGACGTGCATCTCTATTTGCCGTACTTCAATGAGGATACCGTCAAGGACGTTGTGGAAGCCTTGCAGAGTACAGAAGGCGGAGACATCCCGACCGATATTTATGGCGAGTCCTTGTCCGGAAAGAAATTTGAAACGCTGACTGTCAGACCGAAGAAGAAAAAGGAAGAGCAGCAGACGCCGGGGCAGATGACTCTATTCGATGTGTTCTCAGGGCAGAACACAGGAGAACAACAGCCTGCGGGAGCAACTTCGGAGCCAACAGATGACACGACTCCGACATCACAGCCTCAGGGCACTGGTGGACAAGCTCAGCAAACAGAAACGACAGAACAAGTCCAGACACAGTCGAGCGCAGATACAACGGCTCCTGCCCAGTCTGCACCGGTTACATCACAGCCATCTGACACGGCAATACAGTCCGAGAATAATGCTGCGGGAAGAAGTCAGCAGACGGATCAAATGGAAACTCCTGAAGAGGAAGATCTGTTTGATCGTGAAGAGGTTATGAAATTTATAAATGATGCAGGTTTGCTTTCCTATAATGTCAGAGCGCTCAGGATCAATGATTACCTGAAATCTCTGTATAGGATGGCACATCTGCTTACGATGTCCAAATTACATCGTGAGGCCATCCGGGAAGTTCAGGATGAGATTGTTGAGATGATTCACAGTTATGTGGAAGGTCTCAAGGCAAACGGAAAATATGACGATCTTGTACAGCAGGTCAAGCAGTTCAAACTGGCAACTCAGATTTTTGATGCCTTTGGAGAAACCGTGGACAATTATTCGGTGCATGATATGTTCACGACGACGGATACTGATATTGAGCGGCAATTTCAGATTGCGGATGTAAAGCTCGGTCGAGAAGGCATCGGTATGGCCTATGGAAACAAGTATATGGATATGTCTGATCTGACAGCATTTAAAGTTGACGTTATTCTCTTTGTGGCGGACGAAGAGTGCATGAACCGGTTACATTCCTATGCGGAGACCCGTTTTCACGGCCTGAATGATGATTATAGAAGATACATTGCCACCATAGAATCAGAAAAAATCCGTAAAGAGTATGACAGCATTGTCTCTGATGGTGATCCTGTCAGCAAGCATAATTTCCGCTTGCCGGAGACAATTCAGGTTCCACATGAAATGGGAGGCAAAGAATATAGGAATCACCTCTTTGTTAGTGACATAACCGGTGTTGCAACGATGAAGTTGAATACTTGGGAAGCTGGAGTTATTGAAGAAGAAGAAAAACGAGAAGACTTTGTCTGCTGGATTCGTAATCCATCCAGAGGCTCGTGGGCGCTTTGTATTCCTTACGAAATCGATGGCGAAACTAAGCCTACCTATCCAGATTTCATTGTAGTAAGAAAAGATCGTGTGCTTGGATATGTCGTTGATATTCTTGAGCCGCATAATCCTGATTTTAAGGACAATCTTGGAAAAGCGAAAGGATTTGCAGAGTATGCAAAACAAAATCCGGGTGTGGGAAGAATTCAGCTAATTCGTATGAGTAAAGATGCAGCCGGAAACCACAAGTTCAAAAGGCTGGATATGTCTAAAACAGCTATTCGTGAAAAAGTCTCTCATGCAATAAATACAGACGAACTCGATCACATCTTTGATACGGATGGAGTTATCGAATAAGGAGGAATTCCATTATGGCAAATGAGCTGCAGCCGTTGTCGCTGCTCTTTCAAAATAGATTATTCCGGATACCGGACTATCAGCGTGGCTATGCATGGTTGCAGCAACAGTTGGTGGATTTTTGGGATGACCTTGTAAATCTTCAGGCTGATCGCTATCACTATACAGGTCTCCTGTCCCTTAAGCCTCTAAAAAGCAAGGAGACCGTCAGCTGGGGCGAGGACTTGTGGCTGGTCGAGAACGGATATAAGCCTTGTCATATCGTTGATGGACAGCAGCGCATCACCACGTTTGTCATTCTCTTGAACGAGATCGTGGGATTTGTGCGTGGCTTAGATGAGAACAAGGGTAAGTCTGATAAAGAAATCACGCTGGGGTATGAAACGGTCGAAGAGATTGTCTCAAAATACATCTGCCGAAAAAGACCGCCAAACGGAGTAGTAACAACATACCTTTTTGGCTATGAGGTCGACAATCCCAGCGCAGAATACATGAAATATAAGGTGTTCGATGAGCCGTATTCCGGCGCAGTGAATGAGACATACTATACGAAGAATCTAAAGTTTGCAAAGAACTTTTTTGCAGAGAACATTAGGAAACTATATGATGAGTCCGGAGAAGGCGGCCTTGAGGCAGTAAATACGCTGTATAAAAAACTCACACAGCGCCTGATGTTTAATCTCCATGAAATCGACGATGATTACGATGTGTTTGTAGCTTTCGAGACCATGAACAATCGTGGTAAGAAGCTGACGAATCTTGAATTGTTGAAAAACAGACTGATCTATTTGACCACGCTTTATGATGATGAGGTATTTGACGAGAAGGACAAGTCTGCCCTCCGTAAGAAGATAAATGACGCTTGGAAGGAAGTCTACTATCAGCTTGGTAGGAATAAGAGTGTTCCGCTTTCTGATGATGATTTTTTGCGTGCGCATTGGATTATCTACTTCAGGTATTCCCGTAAACGTGGCGATGACTACATTAAATTCCTGCTAAGCAAGTTCTCGTCAAAGGGCATATTTGAAAAGGCACCAGTTCTGGTTGAGACAGAGGCCGAGTCGGTTATCAGCGATGATGTTACTGATGCAGACGACACGGAAGTTACTGAAACAGAAGAACAGGAAATCATAGAGGTATCCAAACTCCAGCCAAAAGAAATCGAGGACTATGTCAATAGCCTCAAAGATATGGCGAAGTACTGGTATGACACCTATTTCCCATTTGAAAGTGCTAATCTTACTCCTGAAGAGCAAAAACGAGTCGATAGGCTTAACCGTATCGGCATCGGACATTTCAGACCTCTGATTACTGCGGTCATCAGTCGACGGGATATTTCTGCAAACAGCAGAGTTAAAATTTTTGAAGCTATCGAACGCTTTATCTTTGTCGCATTTCGCTTGGGTAATTTTAATGCATCCTATGG
>Ga0079064_1018255_pt1 | contig 12392 bp, 7 predicted proteins | sample ADurb_Gel_03_Slu_FD_73456 | JGI IMG/M metagenome (GOLD analysis project Ga0079064, IMG submission 73456) | Active sludge microbial communities from Illinois, USA, of municipal wastewater-treating anaerobic digesters - ADurb_Gel_03_SludgeMetaT... | ecosystem: Engineered > Bioreactor > Anaerobic >... | reverse complement strand
GGATATGCCGGAGAAAGATATGGCCCCACGCTTATATGGAAGGTCTCAAAGGTATAATTACTATAATTTTTTGTACAGCTTTGAACACTTTTCGTTCTAAACGGATTGTTCAGTAAATAAATTCTACGAACTCAAAATATTTTATTGACTACTGCAATAATTTTTGCTATACTAAAAGAGTTAATATCGAGAGGTGATTGTTATGGCCGTAAGTTACAAAAAGTTGTGGAAGTTATTGATTGATAAAGATATGAGGAAGCAGGATTTGAGAGCGGCGGCCAAAATTAGTTCATCGTCTATTGCCAAGCTCTCAAAGGGCGAGAACGTAAACACAGATATTCTCGTGAAGATTTGCAAAGCCCTAAACTGCGATGTTTCGGACATAATGGAAATACTGCCCGACCAAGAGGAGTAAGTTAAACAACGCTAATAGAGGTGTCAATGTATGTTTGATTTCGGCAAAGCTAATGAGCGTCAGCGAATCGCCATAGAGAGTGTAGACGGCCCCGTGCTAATTACAGCAGGGCCGGGTACAGGAAAGACCTACACTCTAGTTCAGCGAGCTATTTTCCTTATACAGGAGCGTGGTGTTAATCCGGATCAGATTCTGATGGCGACTTTTACAGAAAAAGCAGCGAAGGAACTTGTGACAAGAATTACAAACGAACTCGCAGAGCGTGGTATTGTTGCTAACATCAACGAGATGTATATTGGGACGTTCCACTCGCTTTGCCTTCGTATTATAAAAGAACATTTGGAATATACCCGACTTAAGAAGAACTATAGGACGATTGATCAGTTCGACCAGACCTATACGGTATTCCAAAACATTCATAAGTTTCGCAATATCCATGGTATTGATGCTGTGCTGTCTAAAGGCGGTGCGTGGCGGCAAGCAGGTGAGATCTGTAGTTATGTCAATAACCTCACCGAGGAATTAATCGCCCCCGATGTGTTGAAGGCGGACCCTGACCCGGCAATTGCAGCTCTCGGCGGAATGTTAGAAGTTTATCAGGAACTTCTCTCCGAGAACAACCTCATGGACTTCTCTGCTATTCAGACGGAGGCATATTGGCTATTAGTAAATAATCCCTCCATACTTGCTGAAATCCAACAGAAAATTCAGTACATCATGATAGACGAGTATCAGGATACGAACTACATCCAAGAACAAATTGTCTTCCTTCTCGGCGGAGGCCATAAAAACATCTGTGTTGTAGGGGATGATGACCAAGGTCTATACCGTTTCCGCGGAGCTACCATCCGGAATATTCTTGAGTTTCCTTCGAAGTTTGCCGATGGTGAGTGTAGGGTAGTCCCTCTAGTTATGAACTATCGCTCGAACAGTGATATCGTAGATTTCTACAATAATTGGATGGCAACGACCGACGGAGCGAGGTTCCGTTTTCGTTGGAAAAATTTCCGTTATGATAAGACCATCAACCCTCACACCAAGTCTACGCTTAATAGTCCCGCTGTTGTGAAACTAGCTAGCTACGAGGATTTGGACGAGTGGTGTGAGAAGATTTTACTCTTTATCCGCAGGATGATGGAATCGGGTAAACTGACGGACTACAACCAGATAGCCTTCCTTTTCAATTCTGTGAAACACCCTCGTGTCACACGTCTTGCTCGATACTTAGAGGATAATGGAGTGAATGTTTACTCGCCCCGCTCTGACATGTTCTTTGAGCGTGACGAGATTCGACTGTTAATAGGCTGCCTTATGCTGATGTTCCCAAAATATGTCATAGGACTTGAGAATGAGGAATATCAATTCCTACAGCCTGAGCACTATAGATATTACCGTGGCTGTGTGATTACTGCGAACGCCTATCTTGAGAAACCAGAATCAGCCGACTTGCGTAACTGGATACGCCGTCGCGGGAAGATTCATGCTGGTCTTAAAGATACGACTGATTATGCTTATTCCGGCTTGATTTATCAGATGTTTCAATTTGAGCCTTTCTCAGACATCCTCAGTACGGATATGAGGGTTAGTGTAGTTGATATACGTCCTGCGAGAAATATCGCACTTTTCACACAAGTCGTTAATAAATTCGAATACCTGCATCACATAGATGTGTTAAGTGCTAAATGGATTGATAGTACTACAGAGCGTTTTTTTAACCTTTACCTTCGATTACTCTTTGATGGGGGTATTTCAGAGTATGAGGACGATGCGGAGTATGCGCCGAGTGGGTGTGTTTCATTCTTGACAATTCATCAATCGAAGGGGATGGAGTTCCCGATTGTATTTGTAGACTCCTTGGGAAACATTCCGCGAAAGGCTTATAAAGACATTATGCAAGTCGTGGAAGATAAGTATTACAAACGCCCCGCGTTTGAGCCGTATGACCAGACTAAATTCTTTGACTTCTGGCGGCTTTACTATACTGCATTTTCACGCGCTCAAGACCTTCTTGTGCTTACTTGCAATGAGGACAAGCGGACGCCGTCGATGTATTTTAAAGAAATCTATGAGGACCTTCTGAATGTGGAGAGTGAGAGTTTCGATCTCTCTGAGTTCGATTTCAAGAGTGTAAAAGATGTTAACCTCAAAGACACGTTCTCTTTTACCTCGCACATCGCTGTTTACGAAGCCTGTTCCATTCAATATAAGTTCTATAAGGAACTGGAGTTTGCACCCGTCCGGGTGAACGCTATGTTGTTTGGTATGCTTGTACATCAGACAATCGAGGATATTCACCGTGCCGTTCTCCGACATGAGGAACACCTCATCCAAACCGACAACATCGTGGCTTGGTTTGATGCAAATTACACATCTTTGACAAAGAACGAGCGGACATACCTAGCCGAGCCGCAACGGAATGCAGCTCTTAAGCAGGTCCTTCGTTATGCTGAGCGTCAAGCAGGACAGTGGCACACCCTAAAAGAAGCTGAGGTCGATGTTTCGCTCGTTAAACCAGACTACATTATCGAGGGCAAGATTGACCTCATTAAGGGTGATGGCGATACGGTGGAACTCGTGGATTTCAAGTCCGAGAAAAAGCCCGATATCTTTAGGGATGCGGAGCGGCTCGAACATTACCGGCGTCAGTTGCAAGTTTATGCTCATCTAGTGGAAGAGCGCACTGGACAGAAGGTTAGTAAGATGCATTTATACTACACAGGCGAGGAAAGTGGAGTGCCGACTATTTCCTACCCATACCAGAAGACTGCGGTGGACGCAACGATTCAAGCGTTTGACGACACGGTACATAAAATTCTGCGGAAAGACTTCACGCATCGCTCAGACTCGTCGAAGACATGCAGCGAATGTGACTTTCGCTTCTACTGTGATAAATAGAGTAAACCGGAGGAATGATTTAATGAGTGAACAACTTACTTTTGAATTTAAAGAGCGCCCTACGATTAAGGGCTTTCCTGAACTTAGGTGGACCGGTAAACGCCCATATCGTTCCACGCAGTATTATCCCGCCCAGTTACGTGAACGTTATGGAGAAGAGCGAGACGGGTGGATTAACCGTATTTACTGGGGTGATAACCTCCAAGTTATGAGCCATCTTTTAAAGGAATTTCGTGGTAAGGTCGACCTAATCTACATAGATCCACCTTTCGATTCAAAAGCGGACTATAAGAAAAAAATAAAGCTACGTGGGCAGACCGTTACCAGCGACTCGTCGTCCTTCGAGGAAAAGCAGTATGGAGATATCTGGACTAACGATGAATATCTACAGTTTATGTACGAGCGATTAATACTTATGAGGGAAATGCTTTCAGATGAAGGTAGTTTATACTTGCATTGTGATTGGCACAAAAGCCATTATTTAAGAATCATTCTAGATGAAATATTTGGTGTGGACAATTTAGTTAATGAAATTGCATGGTGCTACAAGTCAGGAGGAGCAGGGGAGAGAGGATATGCCAAAAAGCATGACACGATTTTAATGTATTCTAAAACGAAAGAATTTTATTTTAATCCAATAAAGGAAAAATCTTATATGTTTCCATGGTCAGGTGAAAACCCAGCTCAAACCTATTACAAGGATGATAAAGGACGGTATACGCTTGTTAACGTGAAAGATTACTGGACAGATATTGGTATGATTGCTACAAGTTCGTATGAGCGGCAGGGATATCCAACTCAAAAGCCGGAATCCTTACTTGACAGAATCATCACAGCTTCATCCAGACCGGGAGGCTTAATTTTTGATTGTTTTATGGGTAGCGGTACCACGCAGGCAGTCGCTATGAGACTCGGACGTCGATTTATCGGTGCTGATATTAATCTCGGTGCAATTCAGATCACGACGAAGCGGCTCATCACCCTGGCAGCAGAGTTGGATGCTGAGCAGGAAGCCAAGCCGCAATTCACACTTCTCACTGGCGGTAAAGATTATCAGAAGGTAGAACGAGTCGCTGAAGACAGTATGAACTACCATGTTGCTGCCAGTGCGGAGGACAACGAAGATAGAGTTAATGAGGTTGAAATAGACGATTCTACCAAAGTCTTACCATATACGGGTTTCGAGGTTTATAACGTCAACAACTACGAGTTTTTCCGCAACCCTCTCGAGGCCCGGGACTTGCTCATTGAAGCTTTGGAGATTCAGCCCTTTCCCCAGAGCGACATCTGGGACGGTGAACTCGACGGCCGGATGGTAAAGATAATGCCCGTCAACCGAATTGCCACAAAAGCCGACTTGGAGGAACTTAAAGCGAACCTCCCGTACAAGACCTACGAGAAACGCAAAGAGGAGAACCCGAAACAACCCGTCGAAAAGATTACGCTTATCTGCATGGGTCACGAGCCTGATCTCAAGGCTTCTCTCGAGGCGGAACTCTCCGAATATAAGCTCGACATCGAGATTGTTGATATCTTACGCGACAAGGCAGACCTGCAGTTGAAGCGCGACTCTGAAGCCGACATCGCCATCAAGGGTGGACGGCTCGTCATACGCGCTTTCTATCCGTTGAATCTTATGCAGAAGCTTTCGCTCCAGAAAGAATTCGTGGAGGATTGGCGTCAACTCGTCGAGTCCGTGATGATTGACTGGAACTACGACGGCGCTGTCATGCAACCGTCCGTGATGGACGTTCCAGGTAAAAAAGAGATGGTTAAGGGAATCTACGACATCCCTGAAGGTGCAGGCACAATTAAAGTCAAGATTACCGACTTGCTCTCCGAGTCCTTGGAAGTGGAGGTGCGATAATGTCAAGCCAAACGACAGACAATTTTGCGTTTTATGAACAGCTATATCGCTACTACCAGGTAAACCGCCGGAAGATACGTTCCCGCTACAACGACTTAACACGGAAGTTCCTAGCCTACAACGACCGCGAAGAAAACCCGACAGCTTTCCTTCGCCGGCCGCAGTTTGAAGCCTTGGAGATGTATGTCTTTATTAAAGAGTTTTTGGGTAATGCCCAAGTATATGAAATTTTTGATGACTGGCGCAACAAGCGTGCCCATTTTTCGGATGCGTCATATTATGCAGTCCGCAAGGATGGACAAATGACGCTCTTTGACTTCGGACAAACCTCCGACGGCAAGTCCGTATATCTGCCCGAAGCAGTGGCTAAGCAGACCGAAATCCTTTTCAAGCAGATGAAGAGGTATAAGGAAGATTACCCGAATTATATCTATGCCCTAACGATGGGGCTCGGGAAAACCATCTTAATGGCGACGTGTATCTTCTATGAGTTTCTCCTTGCAAATAAGTATCCCCGTGATAAGCGGTTCTGTCATAATGCGCTCGTGTTCGCTCCCGATAAGACAGTCCTCCAGTCTCTTCGTGAGATTATCACATTCGACAAAACGAAAGTTGTGCCACCGGAGTACGCCAAGGTACTAGACGCGAACATTAAATTCCATTTTCTTGAGGAAAGCGGGACTACTCTCCACACTCTCGACGACTCAGACTTTAATATAATTATTTCGAATACACAGAAGATTATTGTCAAGAAAAAACGTAAAGCAGACAAGCCTGCTGATGTGCTGTTTAAGTCTGGCTCACTACTCTCATCTGTCTATGGTAATGACGAGGACGAGGATGTGCAGGATGCTTCCTCTCTCATGGAGAATCAACGATTCAAGAAACTCTGTCGATTGAATCAACTTGGAGTGTATGTCGATGAAGCACATCATCTCTTCGGCGCTGACCTAGAAAAGCATATTCGGGCATCGAGTGGCAAGAAGACAAGCCTGAGGGATACTATTAATATGCTCGCCGAAAGCACATCGATTGTAGCTTGCTATAACTATACGGGCACTCCCTATGTAAACAAGCAACTTCTACCAGAGGTTGTCTATGCTTATGGATTGAAGGAATCCATCCAGAACGGCTTTCTTAAAGACGCCGATCTGAAAGCTTTTGAGAATGTAAAAAGCGAGGAGTTCCTTCGCATTGTAGTAAAAACTTTCTGGGAAACCTACGGCGGTCGCACTTTTGAAGGCTTACCGCCTAAACTTGCTATTTTCGCAACAACGATTAAGGAGGCCGATGAGGAAGTCCGCCCGATAGTTGAGCGAATTCTTGCCGACTTAGGTGTTCCATTATCAAAGATTCTGGTTAACGTCGGCGATGAGAAAATAACAAAGAGCGAGGACATCCGAAACTTCAATGACCTTGATGTGCCTGGTACACAGGGCAGTCAGAAGCAAATCCTTATCCTTGTTGGTAAAGGGCGCGAGGGCTGGAACTGCCGCTCCCTCTTCGGTGTGGCGATGTTCCGTAGTCCTCAGTCGAAAATCTTTGTCCTTCAAGCTACAATGCGCTGCCTCCGCAAGATTACGTCTGAGCAGTTGACCGCTACTGTGTTCCTCTCTAAGGACAACTACGACATTCTCAACGACGAATTGAACAAGAACTTTAATATGGACATCAACGATATGTCCAACCCTGCGACGAAAGAGCGCCAACGGTACAAGGTCAGAGTTTTGCCACCGCCAAGGACGATAAAGCTTAAGCGTATATGGCGTGAGTACAGCCTTACCGAAAAGGGTTACAGTGATCCAATAGATTTTGCTTTGCGAGATACGGATTTCTCGAAATATGCCTCCAAAATGTATGAGAAGGACAGCATCTCTCACGATATGACGATCAAAGAAACTAACATCGACGACCTGAGAGAGCGCATGCGCTACAGTGCGTTCTCCCTTGCTGGAGAGATTGCTCGTTACATGAACATCTCTTGTATCCTAGCAGCACAAATCATCAGAGAAGCAATAGATGGTGAGGAAATTATTCTCGAAACGGTCAACAAATATAACGAAGTTCTCAATGATATAATCATTCCTCAGATATTTCACACACTCTTTGAGGTAAACAGTAAGGTAAGAACTGAAGATTGTGAGCTTGTCCTTTTGAAAGAGCCAAAAGAAGGTGGTTATTACGAATTTTCAGGCAATCCTAATCTTGTTATTACTAATAGGGATCCGCAGCTCAAGCTCGCAGAATCTGCAAAGACATTTCATGCAGATACATATGTATTCGATTCCATGCCGGAGAAGGAATGCTTCCTACAGTATGTCACAAGCGATAAGGTCAAAAAAGTCTATTTTACGGGAATGTTTACTAGCAATCAGGGAGATCTGTCGATTCAGTATTATGATCCCGAGTCACGGCGCATCCGCCTCTACTACCCCGACTTCTTTGCAGAGATGGCTGACGGCTCATATCAGCTTATTGAGGTAAAGGGTGACGATAAAATAGACGATGCAGTCGTAAAAGCAAAAGCGGAAGCCGCAACTATCATGGCAGTTCATAGCGGCATCGAATACAAGATGTATGCTGGAAGCCAAATAATGAAATCACATATTCTTAAGCCGAACTCACTTGCTCCGCAAGGTTCGCTATTAGATTGACACATGCTAAACTCGCACCAATGTACGAGTTTTAGGTATTTAGATCATCTGCTGGTATTTGCGGAAAAACGATAACAGTAAAGGATGGATGCGTATGTATAATCAGCTTTATAGCACTGATTACGGAAAATATTACATAGGAAAATGCGAAGAAATAATAAGCCGTCTGAACCTTAAAGGTAAAGTACAGCTTATCTTAACATCTCCCCCATTTCCTCTAAACAATAAAAAGCAATACGGAAATTTAACTGGAGATGATTATTTGCAATGGTTTAGCGGGCTCGCGGAAATATTCTCCAGTGTGCTGACTCCAGATGGATCGATTGTAATAGAAATGGGGAATGCATGGGAAAAGAACCGGCCTGTGCAGTCACTTCTTACTATTAATTCTCTTTTAAGTTTCGTTAATAACGAACGAGCTGGCTTGAGATTATGTCAAGAATTTGTTTGCTATAATCCAGCAAGGTTACCATCACCTGCTCAATGGGTTACGATTAATCGAATACGTGCAATTGACAGCTTTACTCACATTTGGTGGATGGCTAATTCTGATTTTCCCAAAGCAGATAACCGCAGAGTTTTACGACCGTATAGCAAGAGCATGAAGCGGCTTTTGAAATCTGGAAAATTCAATTCTGGGAAGCGGCCGTCTGAGCATGTTATTAGTGAAAAAGGATTTTTATCTGATAACAAAGGAAGTATATCGCACAATGTACTAGAATTGGAACAAATTGATGAAAATAAAGAATTACGCCTTCCATATTCAATGTTTAGTATTTCAAACACCAAATCAAATGATTTTTTTACAAAAACATGTAAGCAACGTGGAATAACACCGCATCCTGCACGAATGCCTCTTGAATTAGCGAGTTTTTTTATTGAATTTCTTACAGATGAGGGCGATATTGTTCTTGACCCATTTGGAGGAAGCAACACAACCGGATTTTGTGCCGAAAGAGCAAAACGCAAATGGATTAGCATTGAGGCTAACGAAGATTACGGAAAGCAGTCTATGATTCGTTTTGAGGAGCCTTCATTAAAAGCAAAAATAAAAACGGAGGAATAATAAATATGGGACTGATGCAAGAAGTACAAAACCTGGCAATAGTAGATATTTTTAAAGAAGCTAAAAAGCCCGATTTGTTCGTCGGAAGACCATTTTACCTCGATTTTGATAAAGCATATCTGCTGATAACAGACGCGTGGAAAGAAAGGGTAGGCGGTATTCCTCAAGGTACCTTTATTCTTGCTTTCTATGAAAACGAAAATGATGATGTTGATGAATGTCTTTTGCTAAGAGCAATTAAGCCAGCGAAACTACCAACTGATAACGATGTTATTGCTTCTATGGTAGAGTACTATAAGGACAACTTGAAGACATCGGGCAAAAAAAGTCAACTTGATGACTTTACAAAATACACATTCAGCTTCTCAGGACTTGAATGCCGTATTTTGGGAACATTTTTCCGTGATAGCAATGGAAAAATTCAATTCGGAGCTGATGTTGAAAATTACTATAGCGCGCATAATTATGTTGCTTACAAACCAGTAGGAGAAATACTGGAACAAATAGTTAATTTTAGAGATGGAAATACATCTGTTGGAAGTACAACTGATTATCGAATCGGTAAGATAAGGTACAGTTCAAGCCGTCGTTTTCAAGAAGCACACACAGATGTCCCCGTTTATGTTAGTCCCAGCGACTTTCTTGGAAAGCGGACAGCTCTTTTTGGAATGACAAGAACCGGTAAATCAAATACTGTAAAGAAGATTATTGAAGCTACAACAGAAATAAGCAATAAAGCTAAAGAGATATGTACTAATGCATCAACAACCTCTCCTATTGATAATGTCAAGCAATTTAATGATGAAGGAATTCCAAAATATAAAGTCGGGCAGATTATCTTTGACATGAATGGTGAATACGCAAATGCGAATTTACAAGATGAAGGAACCGCTATATTTGAAAAATACTCAAGTATTACAACACGATACAGTGTTCTTGATAAACCTGGTTTCAAGGTGTTAAAGGTAAACTTTTTTAAGGATATTGCTGTTGGGTATGAGTTAATAAGCAGTTTACTTGCAGACGAAACCGGCGATTATATTAAGAGCTTTATTTCTGTTGATTTTGAAGAACCAGAAGATAAATTCGGTTCAGCGTATACTAGGTGGGCACGTAAGGTAGCAGTTTATCAATGCTGTTTAAAGGCCGCAGGCTTTATAGTTCCGAAAAATCACAAAGTTAAGTTTTCTGGACATAGAGATATTAATAGCAAAATAATGTCAGGGAAGACACTTGATCCTTCTAGCGGAATAAGCCTCGATGATGCACTTGCATTTTGGACATGGGTAGCGGATAACCAAGATGATCCGTTTTTTGTAAACTATCGCTCACAAAAAGGCCATGACTGGGTAGATGAGGATTTGAAGGCTCTTTTGGTGTTCTTGACTAGAAAGCGTAATTTGTCTGGTGTTGCTAGTCTAAGTGGTTTTAGAAAGCTGGTACCACTGAAAGATTATCATACTATACAATCTGATACATCCTTTGAAACTGATATCGTCAACTGTCTTAGACGTGGAGATATCGTAATTATTGATTTATCTCAGGGTGATCCTAACATACAAAAAACATTTGCAGAAAAAATCTGTTTAAGCGTCTTTAGAAATTCTATGGATAATTTTGTTAACAATCGCCCGAATAACTTTATTCAGTTTTACTTTGAAGAAGCACATAACTTGTTTCCTCAAAAGGATGATAAGGATTTGAGCCGAGTATATAATCGTATAGCCAAAGAAGGTGCAAAATTAAATATCGGACTTATTTATGCTACACAAGAAGTTAGTTCCATTTCATCTAATATATTAAAGAACACTCAAAACTGGTTTATCGCTCATCTAAACAATGATGATGAATTAAAGGAAATCAAAAAGTTTTACGATTTTGAGGACTTTTGTGATAGTTTAATCCGATACAGTTCCGGGAGTGATAAAGGATTTATTCGTATGAAAACATACTCTAATGCTTTTATTGTTCCCGTACAAGTTGACAGATTTACTGCACAAGGAGATTGATTATATGAGCTATGGAAATGACTATTCAAACAAACCATTTGAAAGAGCAAGTAAAACAGCACATACGAATATAATCAATGACGCCGAGGTGCAATCTTTTCTTTCAAAGTGTAAAGTCCCTCCCTATCAGGATGATGTCGATGATGCTGACATAGAAATTCATATGCTTGAAGAGGTTGTTCATAATCCGATTAAAAATATTATAGCTATTGATGGTGGCTATACCAACGTTTTTGTAAAGGAAGAATTCCCATCATCCACCATTGCATTTTTCCAATTTGGCGCGCTATTTTTTAAACATCAAGATTTAATTGATTTAAAAATCAAGCCCTTTATTGACCCTGACGATTTCTCAAAGCTTCAAAACATTCAGCGGATTAAGTTGGTTGTACCAACGAAGGGTATTACTCTTGACGGTGAAGCTGATCTTATTAGTTCGGTTAGAAAATCCATTTATGACTTCTTCTGTACCCAACCAGAACGTAATGGGTTTATTGATGCATTGAAGTGGCTCATTTTTGAAGAGTACAATTCTTCATCTCAAAATGTTATTTGGCATTTAGCGACTTGTCCTTCTTGCAACGAAGGGGTTGATATTCGGGCAAAAGACCTTTCATCTACATACACTATCACATGTCCGCATTGCAGTGGAAAGATATATCTCACCGACATATTTCGTCTTCATGAAGCTATTGATAATGAGCTTGGTGCCGGAGGAATCCTAGGTTACCTATCGACCACAGTAGAGCAAATTATAGCTGTTTTTCTAATAAAACAAATGCTTTCTATAAAACCAAGCCTTTTGTCCGAGACTTTATTTATAAAAGACGGGCCACTTGCCTTCTTTGGTCAAACTGCGAATATTCACAAACCTATGCGAAAGCTAATCACTTATTTGAATAGATATCATACCATATATATTGTTGGTCTTGAAAAGGGTGGTTCGTTTGTAGAGCATGCTGAGCAAGTGTCGAAAAAAATGATCCCGAAACAAATCTTGTTACTTGGGAACAGATATATTTACAAATATATTATTCCTGGACAAGCGAGAAACAACGAACCATATGCAAGCTCTTCCTATTATGGCCATAAGCTTATTTTTAAATCTGAACATAGCAATGTGTATGTAGCAACAATCCCCAATACCCAAGCACTGGCAGAACCGCAAATGGAAAATTATATCAATATTCATGTAATTCTGTCCAATATTACAGCATTAAAATGTGATTTATATTACAACTCACTTGTGCCAATTGTTTTAGCAAATAAACTGGTTTCTCTTGCAGATCATCCAAGTGCTGACTTGTTAAAATCATTTGCACAAAATAAGATCCTATGAATCCAAGCTTTGAGGTATTTTAAACCATATCTCGACTCATTCCCGCGAACGGACAAAAGCTGTTGAACTGTTCCCGCGAACCGATAGTACCCATTAAATCCACTATTGACCTATTTCCGCGAACGGACAAAATGAAAAATACAGACC
>Ga0079064_1043793_pt1 | contig 12825 bp, 10 predicted proteins | sample ADurb_Gel_03_Slu_FD_73456 | JGI IMG/M metagenome (GOLD analysis project Ga0079064, IMG submission 73456) | Active sludge microbial communities from Illinois, USA, of municipal wastewater-treating anaerobic digesters - ADurb_Gel_03_SludgeMetaT... | ecosystem: Engineered > Bioreactor > Anaerobic >... | reverse complement strand
GAAAAAAACAACAAGTAACAAGGTTATGCTCTAATCTAGTGTAAAGCATGTCCCTTAAACTTTGTAAAGTATCTCCCTTAACGAACATGGTAAAAAAAAATAAAAAAAGTTGACTTGTATTATTTAATTTCGGAACTTACGATTGCATTCAGTCTGAAAGTTAATGAATTAAACTTATGCTATAATAATGATTGCGTCTCTGAAATTATTAATTCTCTGAGAAATAGAGAGAAACAATTCTGAAAAGAAAAAACAAAATGAAATTGATGAAAACGATTGTTTTTAAAATAGGGCTCCTAATGCTGTTTATACTGATGGTTAGAACAGGTTGTGAGAAAACCAACGAAAATGGAGAATATGCAGATGTTGAATATTTCAAATTTTCTGACTTCGGTTGTGAAACTGGAGATTCTTGGTATCTAAGACCAGGTTATGTTGGGAAAAATTACATAATCAGGTCTCAACAGGAATTCGAGGAATGTATAGCCATTGAATGTAATCCCCAAATTGATTTCTCAAATTTTGTATTACTCATTGGTGTTAAGCTGTTTAATTCAGGAGCATTGCTATTTAATGAAATGGTACAAGAAAACAATTCTGAAGTCATATATACTATAACTTTCTTGAAAGATGAATCTACAGTCGCTCTTGGCATTCCATATCACTCTATTGTTAGGAAACCGTTAAACGGTAAAAGTATCAGGATTGTTGAAATCGTCAAAGAAACGCTATAAAATGAGAATTAAATCTAATGGACGGGTAAACTTTTTAAGGAGTGCATTTGCATTTGGTTTAGTCCTAATGTCATTAAGCTTATTCGGCCAAAATAACAATTATTACTGGTATAAGGGTACAAAAATTCCTTTGATACTTGTGGACAATAAGAAATTTATACTATTTCAAAGTGATAATTCTGATAGCACATTGGCGGTTCTAAAAAGAAATGAATGGAGAGTTATTAAGAGTGACGTAGACCTTACCATTAACACAATAAATCCTTTTAAGAAAAGTAATCCAAGCGAGGACCACACCTGGGCAATCATAGAAAAGGATAAAGTGGAGAATCCGGAATTATTTTTTTCTCAATTTCCTGAATATATGCTTTATGTATCACCATTCTTCACAAGTCCAAGTGGTGACTTAGCGGGTTTGTCACATCTGTTTTATGTTAGGTTGCATAAAGAACAAGATTTAATTCAATTAGAAGAATTTGCACAGTTACACGAAGTGGAAATACTTGGAAATAACTATTTTATGCCTTTATGGTATACACTTGCATGTACAAAAAGGTCTCCTGGTAATGCCATGGAAATGGCTAATCTGTTTTACGAGTCTGGAAAGTTTTGTGCATCCGAACCTGATTTAATGGTTTCTGATTTGCCTTTTTGTGTTAATGATGAGTATTTTTCAAATCAATGGAATTTAAATAACACGGGACAATATGATGGTACCAATGGTTTCGATATTCGATTTTGTGAAGTAAGGGGATTAACTTCGGGCTGTAGCAATATTGTTGTAGCAGTTGTGGACCAAGGCATAGAATTGGATCATCCTGACCTTACAAATATGTATCCTTTTAGTTATGATACCGAGTCAAACACTCAACCCAGCCAAGTGCTGGGCCCCCATGGAACGGCTTGTGCTGGTATTATTGGTGCTTCTGCAAATAATGATTTAGGTGTCGCAGGTATAGCTTCGGAGTGTCAATTAATGTCTGTTAGCAATAGTCTACAAGGTACACTAAATAGTCGGCAAAGAAGAGGTGATGGGATAAATTGGGCTTGGCATAATGGTGCAGATGTAATAAGTAATTCATGGGGATCTTCTGTGCCAAATGAAATTATAAGTGAAGCAATTGACAGTGCCTTAACGGAGGGACGAAATGGATTAGGATGTGTTATTGTTTTCTCATCCGGGAATAACAATATTGATGTTTCATATCCAGCCAATTATAATCCTGACATAATTGCGGTTGGTGCCATGAATCAATGCGGAGAAAGGAAAAGCCCGAGTTCTTGCGACGGAGAAGCCTGGTATAGGCTTGAATACAATGATTATTTAGGTGGAAGCAACTATGGTAGTGAATTGGATATAGTTGCACCTGGTGTTCTAATTGCAACAACAGATAGGCAAGGCAATGAAGGATACAATCCTAATGTGCCAATTCATACCCTAAATGGAGGAGATAAAATTACTGCTGACTTTATAGATCAAGATTTCACTGTATGGTTTAACGGAACATCTGCTGCCACACCACATGTTGCGGCAGTTGCTGCACTGGTATTATCTGTTAATCCAACTTTAACTCAGGATCAAGTACGCAATATAATTGAGTCTACTACCCAGAAGGTAAGAACAGATATTTACACCTATTCAACTACTCCGGGAAGGACAAACGGTACTTGGAACAACCAAATGGGATATGGCCTACTTAATGCATATGAAGCTGTTATGGCTGCGATTGGTGGTCCAATTGCTGGTTCATATCTAGTCTGCTCGTCCGGAGCTACATTTTCACTTAATGATCCGCCAACCGGAGCATCTATAAGTTGGAATGCCAGCCCGTCAAGGTATTTCACAGTGACCTCTGGATCTGGATCATCTTTCTCAACGTCATGGGCCGGCGGCTTCCGATCAGGAGAAGGGACTATCACAGCGACTATTATTGCATCCTGTGATACAATTACTCTTACAAAAAGCGTTTGGGCAGGAAAACCAGCCGGCGTAACAGCTATAAACTTGCTTCCTGATGATGGTGTTTGTAGAGGTTATTCCTACTACTATCAAGTTGGTGTTTCTGATCCATATCCCTTAAATGTAGAATCGTATTATTGGGATCTTCAACCGCCTGGTGTGATTATCGGTAGCAATACGGGACCCTCGTTAAGATTCTATTATCCTCCAAATACAACGCTTGGGACATATTCAATTGCTGTAAAAACAATTAATTCATGTGGCGAAAGTTTCTATCATATCGAAAACTTTGATGTGATAGATTGTGATCGTGATAAACTGCTCTCACTTATCATTTATCCAAATCCTGCTTCTGAGGAAACTCAGATAACAATAAATGATGATGGAATTTCAGATCATTCAATGTCGGAGAGATCAAGTAGTTATTATGTGAATATCTTTGATTTACAAGGGAGCGTTGTTTATTCCGATAAGGTGACCAGTAACGTTTTTATTTTGTCAGTATCCGGACTAACTAATGGAACATATAGTGTTGTTGCTACTGACAATAAAACAATTTGGCAAGGTGCTTTGATAGTATCTCATTAATCAGGAAGACCCCTTGGGGGTCAGATTTCAAAAGGACACTATCTATAAGTCGGAGTTCCGACAAGTGAATATTTATTTCACAGATTAATTCTGAAACAAAACTATTATAACATGTCAAAGTTGACCTTAAGTACCTAAAGATAAATTTGTTAAGGCTCGTACCATAAATGACGGAGAAGCCCTAAGATGGGATTAGGTAAATATTACCACTAATGCTAACAGGTCGGTATATGTCATTGGCGCGGCTGCTTTTTGCGCGCTAATCCATTAGATCAGCACCACAAAAACCAGTTGGTGCTTTATCGGCCCGGCTTCGCGGCTAATGCCGCCGGGCAAAAACCAGCCCGCTGGCCCCGCTCCCGCGGGGCACTCCCTCCTGGTGTCACGGTTTTTGCCAACGCGAGAATAAAGTAATAACATCATATCCCTGCATCGCACCATGAGTGCAAAAACGCGCGCCACCGCGACTCTGCGCCAACGCCACATACCGCCGAACGTTATGCCGCATGCACAAATATACCCCTTCATCTAATTTCCTATATTCTGAATCTTTATAACACCTAACGGAAAAAAGGGTAGATCTATCAATAAGATTTATAAATAAATACAAACAGCAATTAGAAATAACAGTAGAAATCATGAAAGAAAGACTCCATTCTGTTATTTCCATATTAGTACTATTAATGTCTGTGGTGCTGATAAATGGATGTAAAAGGGAAATTAATAAAAATGATTTCCTGAAAAAAGTATTATCTAAAATTGAACAAATCGAATCTGCAAGATATACCGCTACTTCAGGTGGCATTCCTCCAGGTAGAACAGTAGAAACGATACCTTCCTATGAAGATACAGAAGAGTATTTTAATCCATGTGATACATTCATTGGGTCCAGTTTTTCAAAAATATATCACTGGAAAGGGTCTCAATATGGTTTTGTCTATGATGGAAATGCGCAGATTTTTTTGAACTGGGACCCAAATACTATTCGGATTGACAGCTTTCAACATAATCATCTCCCATTCAGACCTATGTCACCACCATTCTTCAACTACACAAAAAGCATAATTAAATACGCTCTGGAAACAAAAGATAGCATAACAACTGAAATAGAGGATTTCGGTGATTCTATTAAATTCAGTATTTATATTCCTAATAAAGTCGTTGAATTTTTCGGAAAGGGATACATCATGGATAACCCATACCTTGCCAGTGAGGACGCATTTTCCAGCTATGATATTTGGATACATAAGTCTGATTATCTTCCATTTCGTTATAAGAGAACAGTCCCTCATGAAACATCTTGGCTTATCAACAACAAGCCTGAATTCAATATAGGTAACATTGAGGATTTTGCAGCATCAAATTATTTTCCATCTGACTATTCTATTGTGGGCCAACAAATTAAACCAAAAAAAAACATGGTTGGTAAAACAGCCCCTGATTGGACACTTAAAGATATAAATAACCAACCAATATCATTAAGAGACCTAAAGAGCAAAATCTTACTTATTAAGTTCACAGGAATTGGTTGCGGACCATGTCATGCATCACTCCCGTTTACAAAACGGTTAGTGCAAGACTATTCGATTAATGACTTTGAGATCATAAGCATTGAAACATGGAGTAGTGACATAGATTATATTAAGAGTTACGTAGACAAGAATAAACTGAACTACAAATATTTAATATCAACAGAAGAAATAAGAAAGAGCTATCAGGTCAATGAAGTGCCAGCATTTTTCATCATCGATGAAAACAGGATTATTAGAAAGGTAATCCTTGGTTATGGAGAAGGAGTAACAGAAAAAGAGATCAGAGATGCTATCGAGGAACTGATCTAAAGTTATACTATATCATTACTGATGCGTTAATATTTCGTTGAAATTAAATAAGTTAAGTTGTTCTTTGACATTTTGATTTATATGTGTTTTGGTAAGTAGTTCATTTATTGGCGTTTTGGCAAATGCGGAAATACCCAGAATCTGCATCATTTCGTAAACCGAATAGGGGCTACGAAGTTGATATTTGAGGTACGCTACTATCAAGTAAGTGCAAACGGCAACCCAGATATGGATCTTTACAGCATTTTCAGAATGCCCCCAAATGGTTTTTATCTGTAAATTTTGTTTGATCCACCGGAAAAATATCTCGATTTGCCAACGGTTTTTATAAAGTGCCGCAACTTCCAATGCTTCCACTTCAAAGTTATTGGTTAAGAAAACAAGAGTAATATTCTTTTCACTGTCGTAATATTTTATTCTTCGAAGCTTATCAGGGTATTGCTTCCTGCTCCTGTATACAATCAACCTGATGATTTGGTCGCAGCGCAAGCCGGTAGTTTTATCTACTTTCCCGGACTTGATAACTCTAAACTGAAAATTGTCTTTTGCACGAATCACAAAGAATGAGTCTACTTCATTCAATGTGTATAAGCGCCTGAAATCAACATAAGCTTTATCCATGACATAGATAGCCTTAGGTATGATTTCAATTTCATCAAGAGCATTTACATCGTGATATTTTCCGTCGGATATGTATATGAAGGTCGGTATGTTACCTCGCAAGTCTAAGAGTGTATGAACTTTTATAGCTCCCCTGGAACGTTTACCCCTTGCCCAGCGCCAAAGCGTAAGACTGAGAGAAATGGTTGTTGAATCCAAAACAAAAATTTCGTTATCAATCTCCAGATCCGGCACAGGAGTGTTGGCATAAAGGGGTTGAACAAGATTAATAAGGTAAGCTCCGAAGTCTGCAAAAATTCGCCAGTCACGATTCTCATTTGCTCTGGATAATGTTGATTGATTAACCGCTTGCTTGATCCCCAAATGATACAAACTGCTTTTGTGAGCATTCAGGCAAAGGCAAATATCTCTCAACCCATTGCGAGCTGTGAGTTGTCCGAAAAATAATTGCACAAACTGGTTCCAACAATTTAGTCCTCTTACCCTGTAATTGCCATTGTAACGTTTGACGCATTTACTGAACTCGTAACTGTTTATTATAGAAAGAACTTGAGCAAAAACATACTTCCCGCTATTCATAACCTTGTGATTTCTCACAAAGCTATTGCACAAATCAAATCAAAAAATCAAAGAACGTTTATAATTAAATAAATATCAATTGTTTACAGATATATCTAAAAAATTAACGCATCACCAATGATACAGTAACTATAATTATTCAGATCATGCGAACTATAAGGATTTTGGATTATCGGATCTACATTCAGAAATCTACTGATCAACGGATCATAAACTCTCCCATTCATGTTTATTAATCCAAACATATCAAGATGCTCCTGGCCGGTGTACCCCAAAGATGTCAACTTCAATTCCGTAATACTGTCATATGACCAGTTTGTAGGATTACGCTGTCTCCCCCATGGATCATAAGAATGACGTTCTGCATAGCTACCAGTACTGTTAATCAGGCCTATAATGGAACCAAGATGATCCTTCTCTATATAATACAATCTTTCAACTGTTCCCTTTTTAACTATCATCGCTTCAATGCCATACTGCAGCCCCCGGCGGGGTGTACACTATTTCTCCCCGGCTGATTTAAATGTCTTGTGCCTGTGGGAGTCAATCGGTGCACAGGTGCAGACCAGGTTGCGGTCACCGTAACCATTGTCAACCCTGCCAACCGTCGGCCAGAACTTGTTCTCCACCACCCATGCCAGCGGGAACGCAGCCTTCTCCCGGGCATAAGCATGCTTCCAGTCGTCAGAGATGACTGCTGCAGCCGTATGCGGTGCATTCTTAAGCACATTGTCCTCACGGTCAGCCTTGCCATTCCGTATCTCCTCAATCTCATTCCAGATTGAACGCATGGCATCGATAAACCTGTCAAGCTCAACCTTCGGCTCTGACTCGGTAGGCTCAACCATCAGTGTTCCGTGAACCGGGAAGGAGAGCGTAGGTGCATGGAACCCATAGTCCATCAGCCTCTTGGCTATATCTGTCTCATCCACTCCCATCTCTTTAAAGCCACGGCAGTCAAGTATCATCTCATGGGCACAGCGGCCGTTGGCGCCGGTGTAAAGCACCTTGTACATGCCACTTAGCTTAGCAGAGATATAGTTGGCATTAAGTATTGCACAGACAGTTGACTTTGTCAGTCCGTCGGCCCCCAGCATCATGATATAGGCATGGCTTATGGTAAGCACATGAGCGCTTCCGAAAGGCGCTGCGGAAACAGCGGTGATCCCATGACTGCCGCCCGTCTTTACCAGCGGGTGTGCCGGCAGGAACTCAGCCAGCTTCGTGTTGCACAGGATGGGGCCCATTCCCGGCCCGCCACCACCGTGAGGTATGGCAAAGGTCTTGTGCAGGTTGAGATGACAGACATCAGCCCCGATGTGACCCGGGCTGGTAAGGCCTACCTGCGCATTCATGTTGGCGCCGTCCATATAGACAAGCCCGCCATTCTCATGAACAATTTTTATCATCCCGGTGATAGCCTCCTCAAACACACCATGCGTAGAGGGATATGTGATCATTGCGGCGCTCAGGTTTTCGCGGTGCTCAACCGCTTTCTTCCTCAGGTCCTCAACGCTGATATTCCCGTTTTCATCGCACTCCACCACAACCACTTTCATGCCGGCCATGGCAGCACTGGCAGGATTGGTGCCATGTGCAGATGATGGTATCAGTGCCACGTTGCGGTACCCTTCATTCCGGCTTATATGGTATTGCCTGATCACCATCAGGCCGCTGTATTCACCCGCGGCTCCCGAGTTGGGCTGGAAGGAGACAGCATCAAAGCCTGTTATCTCCTTGAGAGCCTCGCCAAGCTCTTCCATCATCTTGTGGTAACCCTCCGCCTGGTCGGCGGGAACAAACGGGTGTATGTTGCCAAACTCCGGCCAGCTCATTGCATACATTGATACTGCGGAATTGAGCTTCATGGTGCATGAACCCAGCGGGATCATGCCGTTGGCCAGCGAAAAGTCTTTACGCTCCAGCATCTTGATATAACGCATAAGGTCAGTCTCACTGTGGTAGCTGTTGAAATTATGCTCCTCCAGGAAGGCCGACTTCCGCTGGAATTTCTCATCGATGCAGAAGCAGTCGCACAGCGAAGTAACCTCTTCTGCCTTCTTTCCGGCAGCCTCGGCGAAAATTGCAACTATCTCATTTATCTCTTTCAGTGTTGTGACCTCATCTGTGCTGATCAACACGCAGTTGGCACAGGGATACCAGAGGTTGATACCCCTTCTGAGTGCTATCTTCTCAATCATTTCCGAGGTGATTCCCGGTATAGCCTGTACACATACCGTGTCAAAGAACTGTTCGTGCTTTATGGTATATCCCAGTTTATTCAGCGCACCGGCCAGGGTACATGCCATTGAGAAGATATGGCGGGCAATGCGCTTCAGCCCCTCAGGGCCATGGTACTGGGCATACATTCCTGACATGGTGGCAAGCAGTGCCTGTGCAGTACATATGTTAGAGGTGGCGCGCTCACGCTTGATATGCTGCTCCCGTGTCTGCAGCGCCATTCGCAGCGCCAGGTTTCCGTGTGCGTCAATTGAGACACCTATCAGCCGTCCCGGCATGTTACGCTTCATCTCATCCCTGGTGGCGAAGAATCCGGCATGCGGGCCGCCGTAGCTCATCGGGAGGCCAAACCTCTGGTTGGAACCGAAGACGATGTCAGCACCCCATTCTCCGGGAGGTGTCAAAAGGGTGAGGCTCATCAGGTCAGCGCCTACACCCACGAGGGCGCCGGCGCCATGAACCTCTTCAACCAGCTTGCGGTAGTCACGTACCTCGCCGCAGGCAGCGGGGTACTGAACAATCACACCAAACAACCGCGGATCTACTTCAATAAGCTTATAATCAACAAACTGAATGTCAATCCCCAGAGGAGCTGCACGGGTGATGAGCACATCACGTGTCTGTCTGAAGACAAAATCGTCAACCAGGAAGAGGTTTGCTCCCGCCTTCACCTTGTCGCGTGAACGTGAATTAAACATCATGATCATTGCTTCGGCGGCAGCCGTGGCCTCGTCAAGCAGTGACGCGTTGGCAATATCCATGGCTGTCAGGCCGGCCACCATCGTCTGGAAGTTCAGCAGCGCCTCAAGCCTCCCCTGTGAGATCTCGGCCTGGTAAGGAGTATATGATGTGTACCATGCAGGATTCTCAAGCACATTACGGATGATTACGGGAGGAACAGCCACCCCGTAGTAACCCTGTCCGATAAATGAACGGAACTGCTTGTTGCGCCTGCCCAGCTCCCTGATGTGGGCAAGATATTCAAACTCACTCATCGCCGGAGGCAGATTCATAGGTCTGTCAAGCCTGATAGATTCAGGCACTGTCTGTTCAATAAGCTGCTCTGGTGAATCAACGCCAATAGCCTTGCACATTGCGGCTGCATCACTCTCACGCGGCCCGATGTGGCGGTTTACAAAATGATCAGATGTCATATTATGTTATAGTTGGTTTTTCGTCTGAAAGGAACAAGGCGAAAATAGCATAAAGCGAAGAACAAAAAAAGGCATAAACTACTATATGATGAAAAACGGATTGTGCTTCATCTCTTCCCTGATGGTTGTTTCAGGACCGTGGCCGGGATAAACAACCGTATCAGGAGGCAGGACAAAAAGCCTCTCCCGGATGTTTTCAATCAGTTGTTCATGATCTCCGCCCGGCAGGTCTGACCTGCCGATGCTTCCTGCAAAGAGTGCATCGCCGGTAAAGACAACAGCATCAGCTTCTGAATAAAATGCAACGCCTCCTGGTGAATGGCCTGGTACGGCAATAACCGTCAGTGTCACCCCTGCGGCGCTGATCACCTGCCCGTCAGACAGGTATCCTTCAGGATCAGGCTGCGGCTCCATGGAGAGACCCCATATGAGTGAGTGTTTGGGCGCATTCCGGTAGTTATGCCTGTCGCCCTCATGAAACCACGGTCTCAACCCGTATCTGTCAAGCATGAACCTGTTTCCGAAGACATGGTCGAGATGGCAGTGCGTGTTGAGCAGCATCACCGGTTTCAGTTCCCTGGCAGAAAGCATCTCTTCAAGCTTCTGCTCTTCGGCCCCGCCATAGCAGCCACAGTCAATGATGACACACTCACTGCCGTTGCCGGTAATGATGTAGGTATTAACCTGGATAGGCGAGAATATTGCTCTGTATATCTTCATGATGTCACTCTTTGTTGGTGTTTGCAATTCCCCTCAGCATGGGAACAAAAATAAAGTTGCCGTGTGTTGTGATCTCATAGTCATCTTCACCCCGGCGCTCGTAAAGCGTCATCACCTGCAAATCACGCTTTCCTTTGGGCACCACCAGCCTTCCGCCTGTCCGAAGCTGTTTCAGCAGTTCACCGGGCACCTCGTCGGTGGCTGCCGTGATGATGATTCCGTCATAGGGTCCGTATTGCGGCTGTCCCTCATAACCGTCACCCAGGAAAAAGTGTACCCGGTAACCCAGCTCACCGAGCATAATCTGAGCCTTGCGATACAGCTCCCTCTGCCGTTCAATTGTATAAACCCTCACTCCCATCTCTGCAAGCACTGCTGCCTGGTAACCCGAGCCGGTCCCCACCTCCAGCACCTTATCCCTTTTCCCGACTCTGAGGAGCTCAGTCTGAACAGCCACTGTATAAGGCTGTGAGATGGTCTGCCCTGCAGCTATTGGGAAGGCCTTGTCCTGATAGGCATGCCTGAGAAAGGCATCATCCATAAAAAGATGCCGTGGAACCTTACCCATAGCCTCAAGAACCCTTTCATCATTGATCCCCTTGCGCCTGAGTTCCTCAATCAGCTTTTTTCTCTTGCCTTTCGCCTCAAAAGATTCCTCAATCATCATCTCATGAATTTGGTCTAAAAATAACAGATATCTTTGCATATCTCCCGAACAGTATAATGAAAAAATTGACCCGCACCATCAGGTTATCATATATATTGGCTGACTTCACCGGCTCATCGGTGGCGTGGGGGCTATTCTACCTGTTCCGGAAATATTTCATTGAAACGAAGTTATATGGCGATTACTTTCAGATGGAACTGGGTGCCAGGTTTTATCTCGGAATAAGCCTCATCCCGCTTTTCTTCCTGTTTGTCTTTGCCATGGCGGGATTTTATTCAGACCCGCTTCGCCGGTCGAGGCTGCTTGAATTCGGAAAATCACTTGCAATAACACTGGCTGCAGTAGTGGTACTGTTCTTTCTCCTTATCCTTGATGATGTCATAGGCCATTACTCAACATACTACAGCTCTTTTGGCGTACTCTTCCTCCTTCTGTTTATGCTGACATATATCCCGAGGCTCATAATCACCTCGGTTGTTTCCGGCAAAATCCACCGGCGCGAAATAGGTTTCAGGACGCTCATCGTGGGAAGCAGGGAGAAGGCGGCCAGGCTTATAAGTGAGATAAGGAGTGAGAAGATGCCTGCCGGCAATCTTCTGATCGGATTCCTGACGGTGAGCGGTGACTCAAAACAACAGCCTGACGTTGACATCAGGCGGCTGGGGAGTGCAGATGAGATCATACGGGTCATTGAGGAGCATGAGATAAACGAGGTGATACTCGCCATGGAAGAGGATGAATACGGTCAGGTTGAGGAGATTGTCAACGCTGTCTGTTACCGTGATGTGGTTGTCAGGGCAGTGCCATCAATGCGGGTGGTTATTTCAGGGCAGGTTGAGGCAGGGCCTATATATGCCACACCCCTGCTGAGAGTATCCTACCGGGAGATGCCGCGATGGCAGTATATGATAAAACTGTTGATGGACTATTCACTGTCACTGCTTGCGCTTGTTGTTCTCTCTCCGCTGATGGCTGTACTGGCCCTCCTTATCAGGCTTTCCGGAAAGGGTCCGGTCATCTTCAGGCAGGAGCGCATTGGCAGGTACGGCAAGCCCTTCATGATCTACAAGTTCAGGTCAATGGAGGAGGATGCCGAGTCTGACGGTCCGAAGCTGGCGGTAAAAGGTGACTCCCGGATCACCACCGTTGGGAGGTTCATGAGAAAGCACCGTTTTGATGAGATTCCCAATTTCATCAATGTGCTGAAAGGTGAGATGTCACTTGTAGGGCCGAGGCCCGAGCGGAGCCATTATATAGAGCAGATCAGGGTGAGGGCACCATGGTTCAACCGTATTCTTGCCGTGAAACCGGGCATTACCTGCTGGGGGCAGGTGAAGCTCGGATATGCTTCCGACCTGGATACAATGCTTGAAAGATTGTCGTATGACCTGCTCTACCTGGAGAATATCTCGCTGTTCCTTGACCTGAAGATCATCTTCTACACCCTGGGGGCAATAATAAAAGGCAAGGGTTTGTGAATCACCTGGACAGGCTGCCGCTTTCTCTTCAGGTTGACAATCCAGATTTAATCCTCAATCCTTAAAAAATTACCAACTATTTTTGACCACATTACCGCAAAAAACAAATCGTCAGTTGAAGACGAATATCACAGGCAAACCAGCTGATCAGTCTACGCCATCCGGGAGCAGATAAAAAGAATTATAGTAGTCAATGATCTGTTTCAGATCATCCTGACTGGCAAAAGAGAGATTCCTTTCCT
>Ga0079064_1070692_pt1 | contig 17833 bp, 15 predicted proteins | sample ADurb_Gel_03_Slu_FD_73456 | JGI IMG/M metagenome (GOLD analysis project Ga0079064, IMG submission 73456) | Active sludge microbial communities from Illinois, USA, of municipal wastewater-treating anaerobic digesters - ADurb_Gel_03_SludgeMetaT... | ecosystem: Engineered > Bioreactor > Anaerobic >... | reverse complement strand
GTCATCGACGGACAAGTCCCGTTTGACAAGCTGAACGTTCCCGTGCTTGAGAAGGACATGGCCAACTACGCGAAGGTCAAGGTCTCGACCACTCCCTACGTAGACGAAGCGGGCAAGAAATACCCGACCTTCCTCTTCGTGCTGATGGACTTCCTCACATACTAGTACAGTGTCAGCCGGGAGCAGCAGAACTCCAGATTTAATTCTGATCTGATCCACAAAAAGAATTCGCAGGATCTGATTCCTGCGGATTCTTTTTGTCATTCAAAAAAGCTGTCAGCGCAGCGGAAAATTTTATACCCTGACAGCAACAGAGACACGGGGAAAAATTGAAAGAGGGGGCAATGCTGTTGAGCGAAAACCTTCTTAGTTTCCGTAACGTATCAAAAAGCTATTATGGGAACACTGTCCTGTCAAACATAAACATCGAAGTCAAAAAGGGTGAGATACACGCTCTTATAGGAGAGAACGGAGCGGGGAAATCCACCCTGATGAACATCCTCTTCGGAATGCCCGTCATCCACACTACAGGGGGATACGAGGGCGAGATCCTCATCGACGGGCAAAAGACCGACATCCGCTCGCCCTATGAGGCGATGCAGGCTGGTATCGGCATGGTGCATCAGGAATTTATGCTTATCCCCCAGTACACGATAGCCGAGAACATCAAACTGAACAGGGAAATTACTACGCCGAACGCAGTCTCGAGGGTCCTTGGCAAAAGACTGGAAACCATAGATATGGCAAAGATGAACGAACACGCGCGCAAGGCTCTTGATACACTCGACATGAACATCGAGGCCTATACCATGATCGCTGGACTGCCTGTCGGCCACATGCAATTTATAGAGATCGCGAGAGAGATCGACAAAACGGGCATCAAGATCCTCGTATTTGACGAACCTACCGCAGTCCTCACAGAGTCTGAGGCGCAGAATCTGCTTGCGGCGATCAAGAGGCTTGCCGGCATGGGGATAGGGATCATGTTCATCAGCCACAGGCTGGACGAGATAGTCAGCGTCGCCGACCGTGTGACCATACTGCGGGACGGCGAGCATGTCGCAACTAAAGATATTGGGGATACAAACGCGGCTGAGATAGCGTCGCTGATGATAGGCAGAAAGGTCTCGATCGCGCGCGACTGCTCCGAGTGCAGAGAACTCTCCGACGAGGTCGAACTGCGGATCGAGGATCTGCATGTAGCCATGCCCGGAGAGAGCGTCCGCGGGATCAGCCTTGATATCAGAAAGGGAGAGATCGTAGGCATCGGCGGTCTGGCCGGGCAGGGCAAGCTGGGGATCGCCAACGGCATAATGGGCACTTACCCTGCCAGAGGCAAGGTGATCTTCAGGGGAAACGAACTGACGCTTAACGACCCTCACAGCGTAATAAAATCGGGCATCGCATTCGTAAGCGAGGACCGGAAAGGCGTAGGCCTCCTGCTCAACGAATCGGTAGAACTCAACATAGCCTTCACCGCAATGCAGACAAATGACCGATTCATGATCAAAGCAGCCTGTATGGCGTTCCAGAATGACCGAGAAATGCGGAAGCATGCACTGAAGATGATCGAAGACCTTGACATCCGCTGCGAGTCGCCTCTGCAGCAAACCGGCAGCCTCAGCGGAGGCAATCAGCAGAAGGTGTGCGTAGCGCGCGCACTGACCCAGGAACCGACATTCCTCTTCGTTTCAGAGCCTACGCGCGGCATCGACATCGGTGCGAAGAAGCTCATTCTCGATCTGCTGCTCAAGCTCAACGAGCAGCTCGGAATGACGATCGTTATGACCTCCTCCGAGTTGGCGGAGCTTCGCAGCATCTGCGACAGGATAGTCATCGTATGCGAGGGAAGGGTCGTCGGGGTGCTGCCGCCTGACGCAACTGATGCGGAATTTGGACTTCTTATGTCCGGCAGCAAGATAAATACTGCTGAAAGGAGTCCTGAAAATGCCTGAGACGAATACAGTCGGACTGATGTACAAAGTTAAGGACGTCGTCAGCACCATCGGGATGCCGACATTGATCATCGCCGCCTTCTGGGTCTTGACCCTCGTGGGCGGATATATCGTGGGCATCTCCATGTCGGCGCTTCTTTCCGACACGATCAAGCGCGCAGGCATGAACGGGATACTGGTGCTCGCGATGGTCCCCGCCATACAGTCCGGGACCGGACCGAACTTTGCCCTCCCCATCGGCATAGTCTGCGGGCTCTTCGCGATGGTATGCTCGATCGAAGCGGGCGTATCCGGGTATGCCTGGTTCCTGCTCTCGTTTGCCTTGACTGTGCCCCTTGCGGCAGTCGTCGGGTACGGTTACGGAAAGCTGATGAACGCAGTCAAGGGTTCCGAGATGACGATCGCGACCTACACAGGCTTCTCTGTCGTCGCACTTATGTGCCTCGCATGGCTTATGATTCCCTTCAAGAACCCAAAGATGGGATGGTTCATAGGCAAAGGGCTTCGTGAGACGATACAGCTGGACGCGGTTGGAGCGGCACAGATACTCAACAATATCCTGGCCTTTGAGGTAGGCGGGATCATCATCCCGACGGGACTGCTCCTCTTCTTTGCCCTCTTTTGTGTACTTATCTGGCTCTTTTTCCGCTCGAAGATGGGGATCGCCATCTCTGCCGGCGGGATAAACCCGATGTTTGCGCAGGCTACGGGGCTGAATATCGATAAGAACAGGATATATGCCAACGTGCTGTCCACAGTCCTGGGAGGGCTCGGGATCATCGTTTACTCCCAGAGCTTTGGTTATGCCCAGCTCTACACGGCTCCGCTCATGATGGCCTTTCCGGCCGTCGCAGCGGTGCTGATCGGCGGAGCCACCGCCTCGCGCGCGAAAGTCTCCCACGCAATAATCGGCGTATTCCTCTTCCAGGGACTGCTGACAACGGCGCTCCCGGTCGCGAATGAGATATTCGCGGGGACAGACCTTTCAGAGATAATGAGGATGATCATTCAGAATGGCATCATCCTCTACGCACTGACGCAGGTGAAGGGAGGTGCGAGATAATGGGAGAAATGCTTAAAACCGGGACTGAAGGCAGGAACATCGGACAGTGGCTGCTGGACAACATCGTTACTCTGATATTCGTCGGCTTCACGCTTTTCGGATTCTTCGTCTCGGAAAATGTCTCGCTCCCTTACTTCCTTTCGGAACTCTCAAGCCGCATATTCCGCAACACCTTTCTTGTCCTTTCGCTTGTCATCCCGGTGCTTGCCGGGCTTGGACTGAACTTCGGGATCGTTATCGGAGCGATGTCGGGACAGATCGCCATTTCGCTTGTGAGGTACTTTGAGCTAGGAGGAGTCTCAGGTCTGCTCTACGCATTCGTGATCGCCTTCTTCGTGGCCGCGCTCTGCGGCTACCTTACGGGTCTGCTCTACAACAAGACCAGAGGGCAGGAGATGATAGCCAGCCTCATCGTCGGCTACTTCGCCAACGGCGTCTACCAGTTCCTCTTCCTCTTTGTAGTCGGTGTTATCATAGCAGTCCCTGCGACGCACCCGATGATCAAGCCGGACGGGATAGGGATACGCATGACGGTCGACCTCGTGCCGGCTCAGAGCGGCGGCCTTAAGTACGCCCTCGACGACATATGTACGATACCTTTCGTTCACGCGCTTCTGATAGTGGCCGCCGGCATAATCATCTTCACCGTCGCGCGCTGGTGGCTCAACAACAGGAGGAAAGAGAGCTACAAAAATGACAGAGGAAGCGCCATAAGCAATATGGTGCTCGGAATCGTACTCGCGGCTGTTTCGATCCACGCGATAGCCGCCGAGACGCCGATGACGATGGTCCGCCGCGTACCGGTGGTGACGGGGCTTCTGATCGTGGCGCTCTGCATTTTCACCGTCCTCATCACCAAAACAAAGCTCGGACAGGACTTCCGCTCCGCCGGCTTCAGCCAGCACGTCTCTCAGATCTCGGGCATCAACGTGGACCAGACAAGGATCATCGCGACGATGATATCTACCGTTCTCGCGGCCTGGGGGCAGATAATCTACCTCCAGAACATGGGCACGCTCAACACCTACAATGCCCATACGCAGATCGGGATGTTCTCAGTCGCATCACTGCTCGTCGGCGGGGCTTCCACCTCGAAGGCGAACATCAAAAACGCGATCTTCGGAACGATCCTCTTCAACTCAATGTTCATAATGTCCCCCGAGATCGGCCAGTCTCTCTTCGGACAGGCACTGCTGGGCGAGTACTTCAGGACTTTCATGGTCTACGGGGTAATAGGCCTCGCACTTGGCCTCTACGTCTGGAAGGCACTGAAGCAGCACCGTGCGGCAGCGATGCAGGAGTAAGCCGGAGACCGGCTGTACATTAAATAAAAAATGCGGAGAGCCTGACGGGCTCTCCGCATTTTTTATTCCCCGCAACGGAGAATTCGCAACTTTACCCGTCGCTGGAGAATTTGCCCGCTTCGCATCGCGGCAAATTGCGGCCAAAGGCCGCGGAGGTTCATAATCTCCGTCGTTCCCGGATGCTACTTGACGGAAATTCCAGCGGCTTGGGGTTAAAAGGTTTAAATTCAGTCATAGCAAGAATCTAGAGACGCTGGATCCCCGATACGGGCACTCGGGGAAGACGATATAAAAGACCCTCATTCACTGCCGGATGGGTCTTCCGGCAAATTCCCCGCAACGCGAGCATCGCAAAGCGTTGCAAATTCCCCGCTTCTGTTTTTCCCGGTTTAACGATAGCCCCTCTAAAACCGCAAGTGGGGCAGATCGCGGATGATGATGACGCAATGCGCAGTGGAGCCTCACGAAGGCGTATATGAATACGTCGAAGTGAGGCTCCGCAAGCCTTGCTAAGTCAGCGCCGTGCTTTTAAGGTTTTAACGATAGTCATCAATATCGTAATTGAGGTTTAGAGCGAGTGATGACGACGCAATGCGCAGTGGAGTCTCACGAAGGCGTATATCAATACGTCGAAGTGAGGCTCCACAAGCCTTGCTAAGTCAGCGCCGTGCTTTTAAGGTTTTAACGATAGTCATCAATATCGTAATTGAGGTTTAGAGCGAGTGATAACGACGCAACTTGCGATGCTTCGAACCGAGGCGTATATGAATACGTTGAGGTGAAAAAGCATCGCATGTTGCTAAGTCAGCGCCGCTCTAAACCTCAATTACCCCGAGTGAAGAGATCGTCTCCATATCCTTATCCCCACGACCCGAAAGGTTGACGAGTACCTTTTGATCCGCTCTGAGTTCAGGAGCGATCCTCAGTGCTCCGGCTAGTGCGTGGGAGCTCTCAAGCGCTGGGATGATGCCCTCTGTTCTGCAAAGCAGTTTGAATGCATCAAGCGCCTCTTTGTCGCTGGCGCAGATGTACTCACCGCGTCCGCTCTCCTTGAGTGCCGCGTGCGCCGGTCCGACTGAAGGATAATCAAGTCCCGCGGCTATTGAATAGACCTCGGCGGGTTCGCCTTTGTCATCCGTCAGCACATAGCTTTTGAAGCCATGAAGGACTCCGGGAGCGCCTTTTGTGAGGGTCGCAGCATGGTCTCCGTAAGTAAGGCCTCTTCCCGAGGGTTCAACGCCGATAAGCCGGACATCCTTGTCTTCAATGAATGCTGTGAAGATCCCTATTGCGTTGCTTCCGCCGCCGACGCATGCGATGACGGCGTCGGGAAGGGAACCGGTCCGTTCGAGCATCTGAGCCCTTGCTTCCTCGCCTATTATTTTCTGGAAATTCTGCACCATAGTCGGATATGGGTGAGGCCCGACAGCGGATCCTATAAGGTAAAAGATGGAGGTGTCATTGCAGAATGCCGCAAGTGCCGCATCTACAGCTTCCTTGAGCGTTCCCTGTCCGTCAGAGACAGGTACGACTTTAGCGCCAAGCGCTTTCATCCTGAGCACGTTCGGAGCCTGACGCTGTATATCGACTTCTCCCATGTAGACATCGCATTCCATGCCCATCAGGGCTGCTACCGTCGCACTGGCAACGCCGTGCATGCCTGCCCCTGTCTCAGCAATGATCTTTTTCTTGCCCATCCTTTTGGCAAGAAGTGCCTGTCCGATGCAGTTGTTTATTTTGTGGGCCCCTGTGTGGTTGAGGTCTTCCCTCTTGAGGAAGATCCTGGCTCCCCCTACTGTCCCGGTGAGGTTTTTACACTCGGTGAGTGCAGAGGGACGTCCCACGTAGTCCTTTAGAAGGGAGAGGTATTCTTCCCTGAAAGATTCGTCTGCCGCGCATTTCTCATACTCTTCCGCGATCTCCGTAAGGATCGGCTCAAGTGCTTTTGGAACGTATGTGCCTCCGAATCCGCCGTATATGCCTTTAACCGGAAAACCTGCCTGATTTTGAGATCTCTCTGTCATGATGATATCCTCCTCTTAGCTCTTGTAAACTCTCTGGTCTGTTCTCATCTTTTCTGCGCATGCTGCCGTGGTGCATTTATAAAAAAAGAGGGACTGAAAGAATTTTTCCCTTTCAGTCCCCCTGTATCGGCACAACAAGATACGGGCGGGACGCTAGACGCACCACCAGCTGTTGAAATTCTTATTCGTGAGGTCGGTAAATGATCTCATGCAGCTTCCCCCGAACTTCCGATATATTGCGCGAAATAGTACCACTCTGATCAATAAATTGCAACCCCATTGAAAGATCATGTTTAAAAATACCCAAACACAAGTGGCAGACATGTTTCCTGGATGCTCCGTCGCAGGATAATTATTTTTGACATGCAGAAATTTTTAATAAGGGCTTTTTTGATATAAAATACTACAGCAGTGTCTGAAAATCGCCGCAAAATCTTATTTTTACCGAGGGGTCGCTTTTTTTGAGTTCTGTAAAAATTTTGTTTTTTATCCTTACTCTGGGGTATATCCTGGGAAGCATAAAATTCTTCAACATTAAGCTGGGCACGTCGGGAGTTCTCCTTGTTGCCCTGATCTTCGGGCATTTTGGACAGGAAATATCCGGCGCTGTCCGCGACATCGGCCTGGTATGTTTTGTCGCGTCTGTGGGATTGATAGCAGGGCCCGTATTTTTCTGCAATTTCAAGGCGTAAGGCACGGTACTCCTCTTCCAAAGTGGTGTATTGGGTCTTTTCTCCCTCGGGCGTGTACCGCTTTCTCCAGCGATACAGCATGCTCACTCCTATACCAAGATCCTCGGCTGTTTCCTTAAATGGCTTGTTGCTGGCAAAACTTAATCGGACTGCGTTCTTCTTGAATTCCTCGTCGAATTTCTGTCTCTTGTTTGGCATGATATCAGCTCCTCTCGAGCATATACTTTATCTTACCAAATTGTACGAAATTTTAGCACCGACCCATAAATTTACCACCACTCAAATTAATTGAATAATGAGACTTTTGGCCATTTTCAACAACAGGGGAAGGCCGTTTTCCCATAGCTTTCCCCTGTTTTCTCAACCTCCAGCGAAAAGGGGGTAAACAGAGATATCCACCTGGTCTTTGTCGAGATAGTCATCAAAAATATCTTTTTTCGCTAATTCCCCATTTATTGATACTACGACCCACAAAAGGTCATCTCCATTAATGCCTATCTCCGAAAGTGCCTCTCTCACAGTAATCGGTTCGGCTCGATAAAAACTGGCTTCACAGGGTATCTCTTTCTTCAACAGTTCTTTCAGAAGCCCAAAAACCCTTATCTTTACATGCATTCTCGCTGAACCTTATCTTCGCTACAGCCCCAGTCTCTCAAGGGTTTTGATTTCGGGTCTTCCATCGCTGTCCCAGCCTCTCTCCCGGTAGTACTCTTCAAGCATGGTATCGAGGTCGGGCAAGTATTCGCCAGTACCTACGTCGTGACGCGGTTCTGCTGTTATACGCTCTGGAAGCGTGTCGTCTTTTGCTCCTATCCCGCACTCTATGTTATAAAGGCGCTTCAGATTGTAGATCCTCTCTCCTACCTCAAGCAGTTCCTCCACCGTCATGACCATGCCCGTTATCGCCTCAAGGTACTCCAGTATGTGGGTCAGCTTCATTCCACCGTAAAAAGTGAACTTACACATCTTTAGCGAGTCCATTACTGACATTATGTTCTGGGACTTCGCGTTCAGTATTCCCTTACCCTCAGTTTTGAAACGATCCAGTACCTCTGGGTAGCCTATCTCGGGCAACGTCACAGCCTTCTCAAAGAAGTAGCTCCCCCCTGCAACGTGGCAAGCTCCACGACTCGACGTCGCATATCCCACCGCCATACCGCTATAGCACCTTGGGTCATGGGCTGGCAAAGCAAGACCTTTGACGTGGATGGCATACTTTTCTGAACCCTTACCTATAGCTTCGGAAGCCTTCTTGACCCCCATACCAAGGATTTTGCCGAACCCTTCGCCCTTGGTTATCTGTTTCACCATCTCAACCATACCCTCCGCATCGCCCCATTCAAGGGACCTGCCTCCAAGGTCTTCATCCGTCACTATGCCCTTTTCGTAAAGCTCCATGGTCATGGCTATTGCACTGCCCACCTCTATGGTATCAATACCCCAACGGTTGCACAAGTCTGCCGCATAGGTCACCGCCTCAAGGTCGCTCACCATGCAAGATGCTCCCAGCATTCCCACGGTCTCGTACTCTGGCCCCGCTCCATCAACACCAGCGTAGGGGCCTTCGGTGATTGCTACATCACGGCCACATCCTATGGGGCACGACGTACAGAAGTAAGCCCTCTTCAGGATAGTCTCTGCCATCTTCTGCCCCGATATAAGAGCAGATTCTTCCCAGTCCCCTCGCCTCCAGTTCTTCACCGGCAGGTCTCCTACCAGATTAGCAGCGCTAACTCCACCAGCAGTGCCGAAGGCCTTCATACCTTTGGTGCCTTGCACTAACATGGGCACTACCCGTTTCTGAATTTCCACGAATTTTCCGGTGTCGTGAATGGATACTTCATTACCACCCTTCACCGCAACTGCCTTGAGATTTTTAGAACCCATCACCGCACCGAGTCCGCACCTGCCTACCACTCTAGCGTTCTTCCCGTCGTGGACTATACACGCCGATAAAATCTTCTTTTCTCCCGATTGGCCTATGCACGATACGGATGTATCCTTGCCGTATTTTTCCTTCAGCTTTTCATCAGTATCAAAGCTGTCAAGACCCCAAAGCTCTTCTGCATTAAATATCTCCACCTTCTCTTCGTCTATGTAGATCCCCACAGGAGTTTCCGACATGCCCTTGACTACTATACCGTCGTAGCCAGCCTTCTTCAGAGTCGATCCCCATGTTCCGCCCACATCTCCCTCTCCGTATATCCCCGTCAATGGAGATTTGGATATTATCTGATGCCTGCCAGACGTGGGTACCTTCGTTCCAGCAAATGGGCCCGTCATGTATATTAGTACGTTCTCCGGACCCAGTGGGTCTGTGCCCGGTCCTGTAAGTTCCTTCAAAAGATAACTGCCCATTCCTGAACCCCCAAGATATTTGTGGTACAACGACTCATCTAGATGAAGATCCTTCCACTTACCTGATGTCAAATCTACTTCAAGTATCCTGCCACGGTAACCTTTAATCTGCTTCATTACTACTCTCCCCCTGCTAGTAGTCAAGATTTCTTGCACAAGTTAAGCACATCGCTTATGTTGAAACGATGCTGACAATTTGTTTAGGAAGTCCAATTTACTTTGCTTTTACAATCTATCGCTGACCTCGACATTTCAAACCATCTGCCTCATATGCTCTCTGTTAGGTATAACTATGCCTACTTTTGCATGGTCCCTTTTTTACTCAGGTTTATGTGCCAGGAGAAAGCTTCCTCCAGCAAGTGCGGTTCGTGGCCGCCCCTGCTTTCCGCACGATCCATATAGTCCTTCAGAGCCCCCCTGTAATCTGGATGGGCAGACTTGAGCAAAATCTCACGGGACCTCTCCCTAGGCGAGAGTCCCCTTAGGTCAGCCACTCCGTACTCAGTCACGATGATGTCCACGTCGTGCTCCGAGTGGTCAACATGGGAGCAGAAAGGCACAACCTTGGATATTTTTCCACCTTTAGCCGTCGATGGCGTCAGAAAAATCGAAAGATAGGCATTCCTAGCAAAATCCCCCGATCCACCTATGCCGTTGAGCATCTGCGACCCACCAGGCAACGTGGAATTGACGTGACCATAGATGTCCACCTCCACAGCCGTGTTCATCGCAATAACTCCAAGACGACGAATCACTTCCGGGTGGTTGCTTATTTCTTGAGGCCTTAGGATCATCCTATCGCGATAATGGTTTATATTATCGTATATCCGGGCAGCGCATTCGGGGCTGGGAGTCAGAGCCGTACCCGAAGCGAATGCAAGCTTGCCGCAATCCATAAGGTCAAATACAGCGTCCTGGATAACTTCCGTGTACACCAGCAACCCGTCGGTCGGCCACTCCTGAAGACCTGACAACACAGCATTCGCAACATTACCCACTCCCGACTGAAGTGGAAGAAGATTTGACGGTAGTCTGTTAGCCTTGACCTCTAGGCTCAGAAAATCCAGTAAATTGCCTGCCATCTTTTGACTTACGTCGTCAATCGCCGACAGCGGACGCTGCATGTCCCCTATGTTGCTGACCACTATAGCAGATATCTTACCTAGGTCGCACTCTATCCACGGCGTACCTATCCGATCCCTCACATCCGTTATGGGGATGGGCTTCCTGAACGGTGGATCTAAGGGCGTATATATGTCGTGGATGCCCTCAAGGCTCAAAGGTTGCGTCGTATTAAGCTCTACTATCACCTTACCGGCATTGCGCACAAAGGTAGGGCTGTTGCCTACCGACGTGGACGGTATTATGTGGCCTTCCTCCGTTATTGATACCGCCTCCACTATTGCCACATCAAGGTCTCCGAAGAAACCGTATCGCATGTTTTGTGAATTCTTTGACAGGTGACTGTCAGCAAACTGTACCTCTCCACTGTTGATGCCCTTGCGGATATGCTGCTCCGTTTGATAGGGGTAACGCCTAGCTATGCATCCCAGTTCTGCAAGTTCACCGTCCAACTCAGGCCCAACCGAAGCACCCGTCCATAGCGTCACCGGTATGGTTCCCTCTCGCCTCGCTCGCTCTGCTAGAGCCAAAGGCACCGATTTCGGATAACCAGATGGCGTGAAACCGCTACAGCCCAAGGTCATTCCAGGCTCTATAAGTTCCGACGCATCTTCTGCCGTCATTATCCTCGACTTAAGGCCCTCACATCTTAGCCTAGTCCTCAATGTCTCGTCCATACCCTCTCTCATGTTTTAATACCTCTCTTTACAATAGTCGTCACTGAAAAACATCAACTCGATCAAATACCCGAATCGCCCTGCCTGATTTTTGTCGTTCAGCCTCAAATCGACGAAAATCAGGCTTTCTGTTAATTGAGACAAAAAGCCCTGATCGATTTCAGCAGCTTTTTCAGGTTGAAGCCACAGGATGCCATCAGGGCGTTTATTTCATCCCCGATCCTGCCCTTCAGGTAGTTCCTTGCCATACCATGATCTTCTTTCAGGTGTCCTATTACGGGTTCTATCGCATTTCTTCGCTGGAGTCTTTGCTTCTGGACTGCGGTAACTTTCTGTTTTGTCCCAGGTATCAAGACTTTACATTGCAGACCCTCATGTACTTTTTTACCCCTGTATCCCTTGTCGCAGTAAACTTCTTCCGGATAGTATCCGGTCATTTTCTGCACTTGGTCCAGAGAGTCTGACAGTGTCGTAATGTCGTTCGGTGATCCTTTGTATGTTCTTGTCCCAAGTATCCAATTGCCTTTCTGGGTCGTTACTATTGATGCCTTGGAACCAAATTCGTATTTTTTGTGTACCTTGCCTTTTGCAATACAGGATATCTTCGGTTCAAAATAACTGTAGATCTCGTGTAAACGTCAAATATCCCACACCCTTGGATGATATCCAGGTCCGGGATATTTGACGCTTACCAAATACCTCGCAACACAAGGATATGATGACATCTCCGAGAGATACGAGGCAATGCGCTTAAGTTGCCGAACCGCCTTATACCGAACGGTACGTACGGTGGTGTGAGAGGACGGCTGCTCAAATAATGGGCAGCCTCCTACTCGATTTATCTACAGAGTTATCAGTGCCACGACCCCTCTGACTGAGTGCATTCTGTTCTCGCCCTGTTCCCAGACCGCTGAAAAATCACTTTCAATAACCTCGTCGGTCATGTCTTCGCCACGATATCCAGGAAGGCAGTGCATGAATATTGCATCTTTTTTAGCTTTTTTCATCGCCTGCATATTAATTTGGTAGGGCATGAAATCCTTAATCCTTTTGTCCTTCTGGACTTCGTTCTCACCCATGCTGTGCCATGTGTTGCCGTAAACTATATCAGCGTCCTTAAGAGCAGCATCAAAGTCGGCTGTGAATTCTACTTTCGCGCCAGAAACGGCAGATAACTCTTTTGCTTTGTCCACGATAACCTTTTCCGGACCGTAACCCTCGGGTTGGCAAACTGAAATATCCATACCAAACATTGCTGATACTAGAATAAGGGAGTGACATACATTAAAAATATCCCCGGCATAGCATATCTTTAGACCTTTAAAGTCCCCTTTCTTCTCCTTAATTGTCATAAGGTCAGCTAGTCCCTGAGTCGGGTGTTCAAGGGATGTAAGTGCGTTGATAACAGGATTTTTCATGTATTGGGCGAATTCTTCTACTATCTCCTGTCCAAAGGTGCGAATGTAGAGACCATCAAAATACCTATCAAGGATACGGGCGGTATCCTTGATGGGTTCACCCCGGCTCAGTTGGAGCTCGTCGGGACGAAGATAGTAACTGGATCCACCCATGCTTGCGACGGCCGCGTGAAAAGAATTTCGGGTGCGGGTAGATTTCTTTTCGAATATCATTCCCCAGGTTTTCCCTTTAAGCATATCCATGGAATCCCTGTATGCCCAGCGCCTCTTAAGATCAAAAGAAACTTCCAATAAAAAAGTCATTTCTTCTTTTGTGAAATCCTTAATAGCAAGATAGTCTCTTCCTCTAAATGCATGTCTCATGCTTTTCACTCCTTCGATAATTTACTTTCCATAAGCTTCACTCTTGAGATAGCTTCATTTCTTATCTGCAATCTTCTATATTCATTAAACAACTATCCCTTTCCTCCAAGATACGCTTCAATTACACGGGGGTTGTGGATCATTTCCTCACACCTGCCTTCCAATGCAATATTCCCCGTTTCCAAAACATATCCACGATTCCCAATTTTCAAAGCCATCCGTGCATTCTGTTCTACTAGAAGGATAGTCACCCCCTCCTTATTTATCTCCTTAATTATATCGAAAATCTCCATGACAAGAATCGGAGCAAGACCAAGCGAGGGCTCATCCAAGAGAAGTATTCGGGGGTTTGCCATAAGGGCCCTGGCAATCGCTAGCATCTGTTGTTCGCCCCCGCTCAAGGTTCCAGCATATTGACCTTTACGCTCTTCCAGCCTTGGGAAATACCTGTAGGCCCTTTCAACGTTTTTCTTAAGAATATTCTTGTCAGTATTGGTATAAGCACCCATTTCCAAATTCTCCAAAACAGTCATCTTAGGGAAGACTCTCCTCCCCTCTGGCGATTGAGTTATTCCCATTTGAACTATCTTGGATGCATCGGCATTCGTTATGTCGATATCATCGACCATTATCTTTCCACTATGAATCTTTTTAATGCCGGTGATGGCATTTAGGGTGGTACTCTTCCCAGCCCCGTTACCCCCTATCAAAGTTACAATCTCACCTTTTCGAACCTCCATACTAATTCCTTTAACTGCCTGTATTCGGTCATACAAGACACGCACGTCCTCTAGGACCAACATTACTTTTCCTCCTCCCCAACCCCAAGGTATGCCTCAATAACATTAAGATCTGCCTGGATCTCCTTTGGCAAACCCTCTGCAATCTTAGCACCGTGATTAATTACGGCAACCCGGTCTGAAATACTCATGACTACATTCATGTCATGTTCAACAAGAAGAACCGTTACTCCTAACTCATTGCGAATTTTGTATATTAAATCAGTAAGGTTATGAGTCTCATTCGGGTTCATTCCTGCCGCGGGTTCGTCCAACAATATCAAAGTTGGGTCAGATGCTAGAGCCCTTACAATCTCCAGTTTGCGCTGCTCCCCATAGGGGAGACTCGAAGAAATGTCATCTCTAAAATCAATAAGGCCGAACATCTCAAGCAATTCTGTGCTTTTGTGTAAAATACGAGCTTCTTCTTTTCTCTTTCTACCTGTATGAAAGAAATCATCCCAAAAAGTTGTCGAAATATTTGAGTGGTTTCCTATCAGTACATTCTCTAATACTGTCAAATCCTTGAACAATCTGATGTTTTGAAATGTCCGGGCAATTTTTTCTCTGTTAATTGCATCAGGTCTCTTGCCATCTATTCTTCGTCCCTCAAAAAGAACCTCCCCACTTGTAGGTTTGTATAAACCGCTTATCATGTTGAAAACGGTAGTCTTACCGGATCCATTAGGTCCTATGATACTGTAAATTTGTTTACTTTCGATTTTCAGGTTCAATTCATTGACCGCCACAAGTCCACCAAAAACAATAGTCAATTCCTTTAATTCAAGTAAGGGCATGCGAACACCTCCGACCTAGTGCCCCTTACCGTCTAGGGAAGGAATACTTAGTCGTTCGACAAAACCCCAGAACCCTCCAGGAGCTACCACCATAATCAACATTAAAACAATTCCGTAAAAAATAAGTTTGAATTCTGCAAGGAAACGTATGTATTCGAGAAGAAAGGTTACGCCCACAGCACCTATTATAGGACCAACCATTGTTCCCATGCCTCCAAGAACAAGCATTACTAAAATGTTAATGGATTCAAGAAGAACAAAGCTGTCGGGGCTGATATAACCTATGTAGTGTGCATAAAGGCTACCAGCTATACCAGCAAAAGCAGCTCCAATTGAAAAGGCGACCAACTTATAGTAAGTAATGTTGACTCCAGAGCACTCTGCAGCAATCTCGTCTTCTCTTATGGCTTTAAGCGCCCGTCCCATTTTAGAATTCACCAAGGAAATAATAATTACGAAAGTTATTACCGTTAGTACCAATACAAGGAAGTAGTAATGCAACGAAACAGTAAAATCAATTGTCCATGAACCAAGGGTTAGGGTTGGAGGATAGGGTATATCCACTATTCCCATAGGGCCTCTTGTAAGGCCAATCCAATTCAGAAATATCTCGTGCATAATCTCGACAAAACCGATAGTACATATTACAAGGTAGGGTCCTTTCAATTTTAAAGCGGGGAAACCAAGAATTACTCCCATGATTCCGGCTAGGCCAACAGAACATGACAGGGCAAGGAAAAAATTCAGTCCCAACTTTATGGTCAAAAGTGCCGAAGTATATGCCCCCACACCGAAAAAGGCAGCGTGTCCCAAAGAAAGCTGGCCTGCAAACCCCGTAATCATGTTCAAACCCATTGTAAGAATAGCGTATATGGACGCCATTATTAGCGTGTGCATTACGTAGCCACTTTCAATAAAGAAAGGTGCAACTATAGCTAGTGCAAGAATTACAAGGTAGAGGTATCCTGACTTAGTCTTCATGTGTCACCTACACTTTCTCCTGAATTCTCTTGGTGAAAATCCCTTCCGGTTTAAAAAGAAGAACAAGTATAAGTATACCAAAGGCGACCCCGTCACGCATGTGAGATGAGATCATCCCTGCCGCAATACTCTCAGATATACCAACAAGAAATCCTCCAAGGATCGCCCCTGGCACATTACCAAGCCCTCCAATAATAACAACTGCAAAGGCCTTTACAACAACCTTTATGCCCATTACAGGCGATACAAGGTAAAGTGGTGCAACGAGCCCTCCTCCAATGGCAGCAAGAGCTGAACCTATCATGCAGGTAATTATAGTGATCCTGTTTATATTAATTCCAACAACTTTTGCAGCGACAAGATCCTGAGAACAGGCCCTCATTGCCTTGCCTGTTTTTGTATATTTGCTGAAATAGTTGAGAAACATAATTAACATGGCTGTAACAATAACGATCAAGATGCGCTGAAAACTGAAAGCAAGTCCAAAAAACCTTACCATTACCTCCGTAAGGTCAGTGGTAAGCCTTTGAGGATCAGCTCCAAATACAAATATTGCAAGATTCTGCAAAAGGACTGATAGACCTATGGTCGCAACAATAACACTAGTATCTGGTTTGCCCCTTAAAGGCCTAAAAGATATCCTTTCGATGACCATCCCAAATACGGCCATCATTATCACCGAAAAGGCCATTGCAAAAAAATAGTTCATACCCATAGTCGTTACAGCAAAAAGGGCAAAAAAAGCTCCAAGCATATACAATTCACCATGGGCAAAGTTGACCAAACCCAAGATCCCATATATTAAAGTCAGCCCCAGGGAAAAAAGTGTATATATGCACCCTAAAACTATTCCGCTGGAAAAGTGCTGAATTAATTCCATAGCTTACCTCCTTTTTCTACGAAAAGACAATCGCAAACATGGGAATAAGACTTTCTGCCTATTGCCTACTGGAAACATACACTAGCATCGTCCGTGAATACCTTTTACCTTAATCCTTCAAGAGGTATTCTCCCGTTAAACGGAAGAATACCTCTTATTATGCAAAAGACTTGGTACTATTATTACTAGGGGAATATCACAACTCTCTTGCCGTTCTCCCATCTGACGATGTAAACAAGTTTGTCAGCCTGGCCGTTACTATCGAAAGTGGTTGGCCCTTGTACACCCGGAAGTTCTTTAAGAGCCGCTATCCCAGCGGTAATACTCTGGCGAAGCTTGGTGATATCTTTCCAAGAATCAGCTCCGAGCCCTTTTGCTACATGAGCAATGATATCTACGGCTTCATATGTAGCAGCTGCAAACATATCCGGATCTTTGCCGTAAGCGATCTGGTAAGACTCAACAAATTTTTGCGCAAGAGGATTAGGAGATTCTTTCTCGAAGTAGCTTACGTTGATTATCCCCTCTACGTTCTCTACCCCCGCAAGTTGAGGGAACCTGTCGTTGGAGAGTCCTCCCAGAGCAAGGAATTGGACAGGAAAATCAACTTCCTTTGATTGGCGCACTATCTGAGCTCCCTCGGTTAAGTTCCCTCCTATGAGGACAACTGATGGTTTCTTCCCTTTGATACTGGTAAGCTGCGCTACCATGTCAGTATCTCCAGGGTTGTAACTTTCGTTTGCAACTAGCTCCCAGTTAGGGTTATTCTTGACTTTTTCCACAAAGATTTCCATGATACCTGTGCCATAATCTGTATTCTCGTAGAGAACTGCAACCTTAGTGGTTTGACCCTTTTTAGAGAGGTTTTTAAAAGCCCAATCAGCCAACTGTCCAACCTGCATTGGGTTAGTAGCACAGTTTCGGAAGATATAAGGGTTCCCTCCAGCAGTAATAGCGGCTGCAGTGGAGATTGGACAAAGATGAGGAACTTTTGCTCTCTGGGTAATTCCCATGGAGGCTAAGGTACAGGAACTATTATAGTGACCTACCGCTGCAGCAATCCTGTCACTTGTAATCAGTTTCTGCATAGAACTGACGGCTTTGGATGGGTTGGATTCGTCATCTTCCATAAAGAGCACGACCTTCTTGCCATTGATACCTCCCGAATTGTTGATATGGTTCATCGCAAGTAGTGAGGCTTCCTTCATGCTCTCCCCATACTGTGCCCCAGGACCCGTCATTGGTCCAACAATACCGATGCTCAATTCAGCTACTGCTGCTGCTACTGGAAGTGCCCCAACGATTATCATGCTAATTGCCAAGAAAAAAATACAAAAACGCTTCATAATTCTATCCCCCCTATTTTTATTTGAATCTTATAAAAATCCAAAAACATTTTCTTTTCAGGGCCTAGAACTTT
>Ga0079064_1030368_pt1 | contig 22977 bp, 27 predicted proteins | sample ADurb_Gel_03_Slu_FD_73456 | JGI IMG/M metagenome (GOLD analysis project Ga0079064, IMG submission 73456) | Active sludge microbial communities from Illinois, USA, of municipal wastewater-treating anaerobic digesters - ADurb_Gel_03_SludgeMetaT... | ecosystem: Engineered > Bioreactor > Anaerobic >... | reverse complement strand
AGTGAACTATGCAAAAACCTATTGTGAATTAAAGGCATCCCTTCGTGCCGATATTGCGACAGTGAAAGCAATTCGTGGGCGGTTACGAGCGTATGAGCAAAGTTCAGAAAAAGATGCAGAACTGATAGCAAAAACCCGTGAGGAATTGAGAGTCAAAGAAATAATCGTAAAAGATGAAAAAACGGCACTTTCAAAGTTAGAATCGGAACTGAAAAAGATGAGTTCAGACCTTGATGATGTGGAATTGAAAGTATTCACTTTACACTACATAAAGGGCTATAAACTGAAAAAAATAGCCAAAAAACTGTATTTTTCATACAGCAGGGTCAAGCAAATCAATAAGCGGATAAAAGAGAAAATGGGGTTAAAAGACTACACCTAAATTATACTTTTTCGGCTTGAATAAAAACTTGAAATACGGGATAATGCATAGTGACTTATAGGCGTGGCAACAGACGCAGGCACACCAAAGCCAGATGGGGGCTATTAAGAGCCATGTGTGCCACCCTATGAGTCCCATGTGCGGGAGAGGAGAACAGATGCAAACACCAGAGATTATAAAGAAGTTCTACCGCAGTAAGCAATGGAAGAGAGTCAGGCTACAGGTTATCCAGATACACAGAGGCAGATGCCAAGAGTGTGGAAAGGCAGGAACAGAGGTGCATCATAAAACACCACTGACTGAGGCGAATGTGTGTGACCCACACATAGCACTGGGGCTTGATAACTTAGAACTACTATGCACTTCATGTCATGATGCCAAGCGTTCAGACAACAGTCAAGTCAGATTTGATTTGAAGTTCGATGAAAACGGTGACTTAATTCAGAAATGATAGACCGCCCCCCCCCTCTTTCGGAAAAATGAGGGCTGGGAGGTCACCGACGCCAAGGTTCATCACGATATATACCCGATTTTTCAAGCTCTACCCAGAAGAAAGCAACAACAAAATAAACTTCAAAGGAGAACGAAGAAAAAATGCAAATTGAAATGATGAAAGTCTCGGACTTGCAACCGTATGTGAATAATCCGAGAAAGAACGACAAAGCAGTTGATGCAGTCGCAGCAAGTATCCGGGAGTTCGGCTTCAAAGTCCCCATAACGGTGGACTCCGACAAAGTAATCGTGACCGGGCATACCAGATTAAAAGCTGCCATCAAACTGGGAATGACCGAAGTCCCGGTCATCGTGCTGAACGACCTAACCGCCGACCAGATAAAAGCCTTCAGACTTGCCGACAACAGAGTGGGCGAGATTGCAGAGTGGGACTTTGAAGCTCTGGCAATAGAACTCCGAGACATCGACATGGATATGTCGCAATTCGAGTTTGATATGCCAGAAGCAAAGATGCAAGTCGAAGAGGATGACTTCGAAGTCAACCTACCGAAAACACCCAAAAGCAAATACGGAGATATCTACCGATTAGGCAAGCACCGACTTATGTGTGGAGATGCCACCAAAGAAGAAGATGTAGAACGCTTGATGGATATGGATGTTGCAGACCTTCTGATAGTTGACCCGCCATACAATGTCGACTACGAGGGAACGGCTGGCAAGATTATGAATGACAAGCAAGCCGATAACCAGTTCCAAGAGTTCCTCGTTGCGATGTTTTCAGTCGCAAACCTCAATTTGAAGCGAGGGGGGGGGTTCTACATATGGCACGCTGACAGTGAGGGATACAACTTCAGAACGGCGTGCAAGAAAGTGGGCTGGACAGTAAGGCAATGCATCATCTGGAATAAAAACAGTTTAGTCCTTGGAAGACAGGACTACCAGTGGAAACACGAACCCTGCTTATATGGCTGGAAAGACGGCTCGGCTCACTTCTTCATAAACGACCGAACCTTCACAACCATATACGAAGACAAGATAGACATCAACAAAATCAAGCTGTCGGAGGCAAAGGAACTGCTGAAGAAAATGCTTGACCCCAAAGTGCCAGCAACCGTCATCGATGAGGATAAGCCAGCAAAGAACGGCGAGCATCCTACGATGAAACCCGTAAGGCTCATAGGCAGACTGATAGCCAATTCCAGCCTACCGGGAGAAGTCATACTCGACACTGTGGCAGGAAGCGGAACAACGCTGATAGCCGCCGAACAATTGAACCGAAGAGCCTACCTCATGGAACTTGACCCACGCTTCGTGGATGTCATCATCGAGAGATATGAGAAGCTGACCGGGGACAAAGCCGAAAAAGTCTATTCAATGGAGGATTAAAAAAAAATGAGATTATATAGCACAGAACAAGTGAGCAAATACCACCCTGACAAATACGCAGACCAGATAAGTGATGCCATACTCACGGCGTGTCTGCGAGAGGACCCTCACAGCCGAGTGGCGTGTGAGTGCATGGTAAAAGACCGCACAATCGTCCTCGGTGGAGAGATAACCACTAAAGCGGATGTGAACTTTGAAACGGTGGCAAGGCGAGTAGCCGACAAGCTACATTACAAGGTGGATGAAGTTATCAACCTAATCGGAAAGCAGTCCCCGGAGATTGCATCGGCGGTCGACAGCGTGGAAACGCTCGGCGCTGGTGACCAAGGAATTATGTTCGGATACGCAACCGATGAAACGGACGAACTTCTCCCCTACGGTTTCACAATCGCAAACAGAATCATCAAAGCCATTGAGAGAGATGTCGACCACAATGCGGAAAGTCTCCTTCAAGGAGATGCCAAAACACAAGTAACGGTTGACCTTGACGGAGATGGCAACGGAGGCACCCTGCACAGCGTGGTGGTCAGCGTTTGTCACAGAGCCGATAGCAACCTCAAAGCCGTAACGAAGTATGTGGCAGAGTTGCTGAAAGCAAATGGAATCAAAATCGACAACAACAAACTGGTAGTGAACCCCGGAGGAGAGTGGACGGTGGGCGGTCCGATAGCCGATTGTGGCTTGACCGGCCGCAAAATCGTGTGTGACCAATACGGTGGATACACGCCAGTGGGCGGCGGAGCATTCAGCGGTAAAGACCCCACAAAGGTAGACCGCAGTGCAGCGTATATGGCGCGACACCTCGCAAAAAGAGTAGTCAAGGAACTGGGAGCAGCCCACTGCCTTATTCAACTGGGATATGTGATAGGCAAGACTGAACCCGTATCGGTGGAGATAAGCACAGGCGATAAGTGCATGGACCGTCTCGCATCGAAATTCATCTCGGAAAACTTCGACCTCAGACCGAAAGCCATCATCGATAGGCTCGACCTTCTGAATGTCGACTACGAGAGAGTGGCAGAGGGGTGTCATTACTATGGGATTGACTGGTAGAAAGCCACTCCCGGCGAGCCTTATAAGCCCCGCCGAACATAAAAAGTCTGCAGATGGCATCGCACTCCGCCAAGAAGCCGAAAAGCGTCTGCAGACAAAAGCCACACTGAACTGTCCCAGTCATATCAGTGCGGAAGCCAAAAAGGAATGGCGCAGAATCATGAAACTTTATAGGTCTATGGATGCAGAGATACTCTGCGACTTAGACCTACAACCGCTTGTGATGTATTGCGAGGCAACCGCAATATACAAAAAGGCGCAAGAGACATGGACAAAATACACGGCTGTCGTATCAAGCAACCCGGAGGCACAGCGAGTGCTGGACAAATGCTTCTCAATCATGGAAAGGCAAACCAGACTCATCTGCAGCTTATCCGAGCAGTTATGTCTGACACCCGTGGGGAGGGCAAGAATGGGAATGAATGCAGCCAAGAAGAACGAGCCAAGTTCACTGGAAGCCCTCTTTGATGAGGATGACTGGTGAATTATGTTCAGGAATATATCGACAAGATACGAAGCGGAGAAATAGTTGTCTGCAACAAAGTCAAGCAGTTGTATCTCGGCATCATCGAGCCGATACTCCGGGATGAACACCCTCTCTACTACTTCAACGAAAAGCGTGGGGAGAAATTCATAACCTTTGCAGAGAAATATTGCAGGCTCTCCAAAGGTGAATGGAACGGCAAGACCATAAAACTGATGCTGTTCCAAAAAGCGAAATATCAAAGCATCTTCGGCATTCTGAAACGAGAGGCGAATACTCGTAGGTTTACCGAAGTCCTCGATGTCAGAGGAAGAAAGAACGGCAAATCGACTGAATACGCTGCTCTCGGAAACTACATGACGCTGGAGAAGAAAGGCGCGGAGATATATGTCGCAGCTACAGTAGCAAGTCAGGCAAGGCGTGTGTGGGAAGAGTCGCAATACATGATAGACCACAGCCCCGACCTCGCAGAGTTGCTGAAATATAAGGTGTTCCCTTCACCTATGATATACAACAAAAAGCGGAGTTCGTACTACAAGGTCTTGTCAAAGAACGTCAAGACCTTTGATGGTTTGAACGCTTCCGGGGCAATCATCGATGAGATACACGAACTGGCTCGTGCTATTTACGATATCCTTCAGCAGTCAATGTCAACCAGACCAGAACCGCTACTGAACATGATAACCACGGCGGGGTTTGTAAGACAGGGGCTGTTCGATGACAAATACGAGTATGCCGTTCAAGTGCTGGATGGAGTCATCCCAGATGATAGCTTCTTCCCGTTGATATACGAACTCGATGACCCAAACGAAATCGAGAACGAGGATATGTGGGTGAAAGCGAACCCTGCTCTTGATGTTCTGAAGAGTAGGGACTTCTTGAGAACCAACATTCAGAAGATGAAAGGTGAGCCAAACTTCGCAAACACCGTGAAGACGAAAGACTTCAATATCATCGGCGTGGAAAATAAGGCGTGGTTGACCTTCGAACAATTCAATGTTACGGATGTCTACTCCGAAAAAGAACTGCAACAGTTCGACAATTCAATCGTTCTCGGTGGGCTTGACCTTTCAAGAACGGGAGATATGACGGCCTTCACTACGCTATTGTTCGACAAGGTAAAGCACAGACCGATAGCCATCACAATGTACTGGATAACCGCAAGGTTTCTGGAGGAGCAGAAAAAGAAAAACTCCAAAGTGCCGTGGCAAGCGTGGATAGACCGGGGACTGGTGCGAATCAGCGGTGTAGAACTGATAGACTATCACGACATCGCAAATTATGTGGCTTACAATTTCAAGACACACGGCTGGATGTACCGATACATCAACTATGACCGATACTCGGCTCAATACCTCATCCAAGAGTTAGCCAGTATGGGCTATCAAGAAAAATACTGTTTGATACCTACAGCACAGGGGGCGCAGACCTTAAGCATTCCGATGCAGACACTGGGGGCGCACTTGACAGCGAATGTGCTGTGCTACCAGAACAACCCGGTCACGAAGTGGTGTCTATCAAATGTGCAGCTTGAAGAAGACAGAAACGGGAATTATATGCCGAAGAAGAACGGCGAAAATAGAGAGAAGAAGATAGACGGTGTAGCCACGATACTGAACTGCTATGTGAGCCTCTGTGAAAACATCGACTACTATCTGAACGAATAGAAAAGGAGGACCGACGTGGGAAAAATCATAAACGCCCTACTGGGAAAGAAAAAGCAGAAAGCGGAAACATCAGCAAAACTACTGGATATGTTCGCTCCGTTTTTCAGTGGGCAATGCAGTCCTGCACTCAACGATACCTTCATGTCGTGTTGTCAGGCTCACGCAAGGCATGGCGCAAAGTTCACGCCCACGGTTTATCTGAACGATGAACCGTCTATCAACAAAAAGTACATAACGAACCTTCTGTCGTTGAGACCGAATCCTCTGATGAATGCTCCCACATTCTGGGAGAAAGTCACGGAGAACTACTTCGAGGTCAACAATGTGTTTTTATATCTTGACTTTGACTGGTCGGATTTCAAAGCACCGCTGAAAGGTATATACCCTATCGACCCGGACGGAAACCAGATGGAAGTGCGAAAAGGCGAAGACAAGGAACTTTATGTGCGTTTTACAATGGACGGGCAATGCTACATCGTGCCGATGAGCCAGATAGCACACTTCGCACGAAACGTCAATGCAGGAGAACTGTTCGGACATAACAACAAGGCAATCGAACAGGTGCTAAGAGTCATTCAAACGAACTACGAGGGAATCGAGCAGGCAATCAAGACAAGTGCCTTCTTGAGGTTCATCGTGCAGACCACAACTCCGATGACTGACAAGGTGCTGGAGGAAAAGACAAGATACTTCGCAGAGCAGTATCTCGGAAAGAAAGCAACAGGAATCGCATACATCGACTCTGCTAACAGTATCATCCAAGTCAACAGCCAAGCCAAGTATGCCAACGCAGATGAAGTGAAGCTGTTCGAAGAGAAGATATACAAGTATCTCGGAATCAACGAAAAGATACTGCTTGCGACCTTTAATGAGGATGAGTGGGCGGCCTACTATGAATCAAGCCTTGAACCGCTTGTCATGAAGATAGAAACCGAACTCACATACAAGATATTCTCGGAGGTTGAAAGAGCGCACGGCAACCGGGTACGCATAGACCCAAACAGACTGCAGACGGCCAGCATGAAGACCAGAGTAACCATCGCAGCAATTATTCAAAAGTTGCCAGTTTATGTGCCGAACACCATCAATGACCTGCTCTTCGTTCCCAGAACGGAACACGGCAATGAGGAGTATAGCACACTGAACTATGTAAAAGCGGATGAACAGTCACAATACCAAGGAACTGGTAGTCCGAAACCATCGGAGAACAAGACCGATGAAGAAGATAAAACAGAGGAGGATGAAGAAGATGCCAAAAAGTGAAAACCCCATCGACAAAAGAATGTTCAAGCACGATGACTACCGTCATCTGATGCAAGTCCGTATCTTCAATCAAGAGGGCGAAGATAACAGCGACAAAATGATAATCGAGGGGAAAGCGGTAACTTTCGATGACCCCACGGTTCTGTTTACTTACGAGGGTGTGGAATACAAAGAAATCATCGCTCGTGGTGCATTCGATGAAACGGACATCAGCAAGGCATATCTGAAATACAACCACTCCGACAACATCATGGCGATGGCGCGTGTGAAGAACGGAACGCTGTCCATTGAGGTCAGAGACGACGGTGTGTGGATACGAGCAGAACTCGCAGATACCACAGCCGGGAGAGACCTATACACTCTCATCAAGAGGGGTGATATAGACAAGATGTCGTTTGCCTTCACTATTCGTGAAGAGTCATACGATGAAAAACTGCATACTTGGACTGTTCGAAAGGTTGACACATTGTACGATGTGGCCGCAGTAGAACAGCCTGCATACGAAAATACTCAACTCTTTGCACGGAGGTACGGTGACGCGGAGGCGCGCCGTAAGTCAGAGGTGGAGGCCTTGGAACTGCAAAGAAAAAGAGCGCGTGTGCGTCTGAGTATAAACAACTAATTCAAAATTAAAAAGGAGAATCAACAATGAATTACAAAGAAAGAATCGCAGCAATCAACAAGAGACTCGCTGAACTTGATAAGGAACTCGACACTGCAAATGCAGAACGCATCGAGGCAATCGAGAAAGAAGCAAGAGACCTCAAAACAGAAAGAGAGGAAGCCACTCGTAAACTTGCAGAAGAAGCTCGTGCAGCTTTCGCAGGCGGAAGCCCGGCTCCCATTGTCGCCCCTACCGAAGAGACTGACATCGCAAAGATGAGCAAGAGGGATAAAATCTGTCTTGTAATCGGTAAGCAGGCAAGAAACAGAGCATTCACTGACGCGGAGAAACGCGCTCTGGGTACGGCTCTCACAACTACGGCAACTACTTATGTAGCAGCCACCGCACAGGTTGACGGTGTCAACAACGCGGGTATCTTCATCCCTACCAAGGCAGTCCTTGAGTTTTTGAGGGAAGATGGAAAGTTGAGTCCTATCCTTGCGGATATCGCCTTTACTTCCATTCCGGGGCTTGTTGAGTTCCCTTACAGAAAGAGCAGAGACAAGGCAAAGAGCAAGGCCGAGGGTGCAAGCGGAAAAGACAACCAGATGGAATGGGATAAGTTCCAAGGTGTCAAGGGATACTTGCAGACAATCATCGCCGTAACTGATGAAGTTCAGGCTTTGACTGACTTCGACTTCGGCGCTTATATCATGGACCAAATCTTGCAGGATATCAACGAAGACTGGGTCGAAGACCTTATCTACGGTACTGCAGATAACGATCATATCAAGGGACTTACAATCGGCGCAACCGCAGCTGTGACCGGGGGCTATGAAACTGGAAAGGTTATCAACGCACTCATTGACGGCATCAAGAAGTGTACTGGAAAGTTCCGTAGAGGAGCGAAAATCTATGTGGCGCAGGATGTTGCAGACGAAATTCTCTTCGCAACCGATGATAACGGAAACTTCAAGTATCCTATCTTCAACAACAGCACGGGTATTACTTCCTTCGGAACTATCCGCATTGAGGTTGATGAGAACTTGAAGACCGGGGACTTCGTAATCGGCAACGTCAACAAATACTTCAAGGTCAACTCGCTCATCCCAATCCGCCTTGAAACCAATCGTATCGCAAGACGCGGTGTGACTGAATACATTGCAAGCGAGTACTGCTGCACCGTTCCTTTCACTGGTGCATTCATCTACGGTCAGAAGAAAGTGTAAGGGAGGGGCGTTATGGGTAGAAAACTTGACGGCTTGAACAAAGCCCTGAGCATTATCGCTCAGAAAAGCATTAATGGTGCAACGCTTGGCGAAACTTACAAGCAGTTCGCAGCGTGCTATAAAGAGTTTGACATCTCAGTCAAACTCGGCACTACGGATTTGCTTGTGGGGCAACCGCACTACGAAGACCTAACCGCCAATCTTGCCAAGATAACGAGCGTAACGCTTGACGGCGATGTTGTGACCGTTGTGGCAGACTTTGAGGGCATGACGAGTTTCGTGGGTGGGATCGGCGAGCATAAGTACATATCGCTCCTATTCACAACTGGCGAAGACTCCATCGTGGGTATAAAATATCATACTACGCCAGAGGCTGAGGCGTATGCGTTCACGAACTCAGGCGCAAACAATGACGTTGATGAGGCGGCATTGAATGGTGGTGAGGCGGGCGACTTCGTGTTGTTCCCTGTCGGTGAAAACATCGTAAGCGCTCCGAAGGTGTTCATGTTGACAAAAGTAGGATATGCGCCGAGAGTCATCACCGTGCGTGGGGTACAGTCTTAAAGGAGGAGGAGAAGAATGTCAGACCATAGAACAATTCTAACACTTGAAGAAGTGGCTAAAGCAATCTATGAGGATGCTGACTTTGACAATGTAGAGTTGCAAAGGCTGGCAGACCTCTCCTCTGATTTTATCAAGCGGAAGACGGGCTACGACTTTTCGCAAGATAGTCCGAGGGAGCCTCTCGCCGTGGAGTGCGCCATGCAATATGTCAGACAGACATACTTCGGAGCAAAGGGATACAACAAAGAGCATGACTATACGCTCGGTATCGTGGGGCTGATTGATGACCTACAGGTGATAGCTGATGAAAAACTATCCTAAAAGGCATCTGGTAAGGTTCTACCAAGCTGAGACACGGAAAAACATAATCGATGAAGAGACGGTGGAACAGACGGTCAAGGTGTATTACAAATACCCCAAGACCGCTGTCATCTGCCCTCCGACCGGGTATGATCCTCAAAACGAGGGGCTGGACATCAGAGCATATGTCCGACAGTTAAGTGCCGCAGAGAGGAATGCAGCCAAAGCCATACAAGATGACAGCAGTATAGAAGTAGCCATCAACAAACGCAAAATCGTGCAGGATATGTACATGGAGTTCAATGGAACGACATACCAAATCGGCGCGACTGACTCCTTCGAGTTCGAGGGAACGGAAATAAAGTTCAGAGCCAAAGAGGTAGTGCCTGTCGAATACGACATAACCGAGTATAGGAGGTATGAGACATGAACACATCAATGGCAATGAAAGAAGCACAATCAGAAATCATAGAAATGCTCGAAGCCGCTGGACTGATTGATGGAGAAAAAGCAACTGAACAGCAAATGCGGAATCCAAACACCGTGCTGTTCTGGGACACTGTCCTAAAATCAAGAACGGCATCAGACAAACAAACCTATCTGGTGTGGACGCTGGTCTCCACAGACCGAAAGAACCACGCTGATGATAAGGTAAGAGCAAGAGAAGCCTTCGGTGCGTATGACATATACACACGAAGAACAAAGACCTCAAGGCAAGTGCAGGAACTGATATCCTCTCTTGACGAACAGGCAACAGAGAAAGGGTGGCAGTTTGAGTACAACGGTCCCGCCGAGTATGAGCGAGACACCGCAATATACCACATCGCATTCAATCTCTACAAAATATTCAAATAAAGGAGACAAAGCAAATGGGTTTTAGAAAATTAAGAATCGCACCTATCAACTCATGGGTGTCAGAGGACGGATATCCCGTCTACGGTCCGTTTGTTAAACTTCAAGATGCAGTCGCATCAAACGAATTGAACTCCGTAGAACTCACAATTACCAATGTGACCAAAGAAAAGACATTCCAAGCGGATGACAAAGAAGAGGTCAAAAAGGTGGTCGTGAGAGCCGAGGGAACGCTCAAGGTTTATGAGTGCATCCCGGCAATCTGTAGAGCGATGTTCGGGTATGCGGTGGATGCCAACGGCAACACCATCGAGAAGCTGAACAGCACAGACAAAAAGAGATACGGCGTGTTTTTTGAGGGCAAAACCGCAAAAGATGCCAAGTACCAGAAATACATCTACGATGTAGAGTTCGAGGAAATCTCGCCTACATTCTCCACGGATACCGGGGAAGACGCACCTACGCTGGAAATTCCCTTCAAAGTTCGTTTTATCGAAGTAGGGGGCAATCCTGTGAGGTCTGCTACGGTTTACGAGGGGAACAATGGCTGGGTGACAGATGAGCCTACTATCATGTACAAGGGCGTGGAGGAGCAAGGCGGTCTAATTCCGTTGAATGCGCCTATCATCAGCCTTGACGACGATAAGCAAGCAAGCTGGGCAGCAATTCCGAATGCAACGAACTATGTAGTGGTTGTAAACGGCGAGGCGCAGACGGCACAGTCTGAACTTGTATATCCCGCAAGGACGCAAGCGGGGTCTTACAGCGTCCACGTCATCGCAAAGGGCGATGGAACGACATACGGAGACAGCGCCAACAGCAATGTCGTGTCATACACGATTACAGATTAATGAAAGGAGGAGGTATCTATGCTATTCGAATTCAAGGGGCATAAACTCAGCAACAGCCTGAATGTGTTCAACTATTACAAAAGCATAACTGGGCGAAGCCTTGAGGGAGACATCCGGGGACTTCAGAAGCTGGATACAGTGATGAACAAACCAGACGCAACCGAAGAGGAAATCGACCGGGTGCAGAAAGGTATGCCCGCCGACATAACGGAGACGGTGCAATACATTTACTACGCAATGCGATGCGCTGCCGAGAAGAAAGAACTCGACCTCAGTGCAGTAATCGATGAAGTGGATATCTCCGACCTCGCTGACGGTTCTCTGCAAGAGGTCATCATGAAACTTGTAGAGGTTAAAAAAAAAGCGGTAGTGCAAGCGGAAAGGCGGGGGTTTCTAAGTCGCAAGAAATAGATTGCGACAAGGCGATAGCCCTCGCCTTTTCTCGCTTGAAGCTGCCCGTGATGTACATGGATATATGGTCGATGAATGACCTCTTCGAGTATCTGGAAATCTACTCGGCAAATGAGAAGAAAGCACGAACTGGGGAGTCTTCCGAGACACTCACTACTGCCGATGATATGGAGGGGTTCTAATATGCCAAGCGAACTACAAGAATTCATAGAAACAAGACTAACACGGGTCAGCAAAGCCGCCTACGAAGCCGTAGAAGAGGTTGTGACCGAGGAGGCGAATACTTGCTTTGACAACATCAAGGCAGGCACACCAGTGCAAACTGGTAGCCTTCGTGACTCACTGGAGATAGAAAAAATCGATGACTCCACCGGGAGCAAATACGGATACAAAATAGACTACAAAGGCTACAACGACCGGGGAGTAGCCTACTCATATATCGGTCGTTCTCTCAATAAGGGAACGAGCAAGATACCAGCCAGAAAGCATATCGACAAAGCGGTTCGAAAGTTGAAAGGCATGGACGATAGAATCAATCAAAGATTTATCGAAAAAGTAGACAAAGAGTAAAGGAGGAGATGCAGTGGCAACACAGGTAACAAGAAGCCTAAAAGAGATAAATGCCGAAGTGGTAAAACTCGATAATAACATCAAGAGTGTAACCAACGAAAACCGGGCGCTTGATAAATCACTGAAGTTAGACCCTTCAAGCATTACTCTCCTTACACAAAAAACCGCAAACCTAAAGACGCAGCTCACGCTTGCTACTCAAAAGGTCGATGCCCTAAAAAGGGCGCAGGCTCAAATGAGAGCAGAGGTGGCAAGAGGAAATGCCACAGAGGAAGAATACAAGAAGATAACCCTTGAAGTAGCAAAGGCGGAAGCGCAAGTCAAAAGTTTCACGGCACAGGTTCAAAAAGCAAACAATCAAAAACTGACCAATCTGCAGAACAGTCTGGGAGGAGTCAGCAAAGCGGCGGGGGTGGCATTGGCCGCCATCGCGGCACTGGGATACAAGTATGCCGAGACTGGGGATGAAATCGCCAAGGCATCGGAGAAGTATAACATCAGCGCCGAAAAGTTCCAGAAGAACGCATTCGTATATGACCGGGCATCTGGGAATGAAGATGCGTATGCAGCCGCACTGGATAATGTGCAGAAACAACTATCGGCGGCGGCCAAAGGTTCGGCAAAGGCGGTCATGGCTTTTGATGCCGTGGGCATCAGCCTTGAAGAACTCGAAGGACTCGGCGCGGCTGATGCACTACAACTCATCGTTGACAAGTTGAGTGAAGTCGAAGACTACGATGAGAGAGTAACCCTCGCCAATCAACTGTTGACAACAGCAGGGACAGAAGTGGCGCAGGTAGCAGAACTGACAGCAGAGCAGATAGCCGCACTCAACGCACAGTGCGAAGAGAACGGAATCATCTCTCAAGAGTCAGCAAACGCAGCCGCAGAACTGAAAGACAGATGGGATGACTTTCAAATGTCGATGCAAGCGGTAATGATGGACTTAGGAGAGTCCCTCATCCCCTTGTTTGAGGCATTGATTGAAATCGTTTCAGTTTTCATCCCCATTATATCGGCGGTGGCTTCGATATTCGGAGCAATGCCGAAAGGAATGCAGACGATAGTCGCAATTATACTGGTGCTGTTGCTTATTCTTCCAAAGCTCATCGGGCTGATAAAAATCATCAGAACAGTCACGCTGGCATTGAATGCGGTAGCAGCCACGAACCCCTTCATCCTTATTGCGATGGCGGTGGCGTTGCTGATTATACTTCTGATACAACTCGCAAACTGGCTCGGAAAGATATTCGGTAAGAAGTATACGCTGGACACCGACACCAGCAGTTTGGGTGTTGACCTGTCCGATTATTCGGCAACAGCAGCCGGGTATCCGACTGGTGGCAATGAGACATCAAACAACACAACGAACTACTACGATTATAGCACCACAAATGTAGAGGCGCATACCGATGCAGACATTGATGATATAGCGGAGCAGTTATCAACAAAAATCAAAGTGGGAGGTAACTAATGGCAATACGAAAATTTGAACTGCAGATATTCGATGACGCACAGAATATGCTTGACCGCTTCCCACTGGATAGGGTGGCATCACCATCCGGGCTGGGCTTTACGCAAACGCTGACGGTCGTGGAAACAAAGACCGTTGACTATATCGTAGACAGAGCCATAAAAAAGAAAGACATCAAGATGACGGTCATGTTCGATGAGCCGATGAGTTATCTCAAGGCGAACAACTTCAGAAACTGGTACTGCTCACACATCAAAGACAAGGTGGTTCTGAAATACACCGATGGCGCGATGGACAGATACATGGATGTGGCCGTGAAAGAGTTCAACGTCTCGGAGATTGACACGGGATACAATTCAGTCCCTATCGTTCTTCAGCCGTTAAGTCCCTTTTACATTTTGAAACTGAAAAAGGTTCTGACAGCCATACTGACAAACGGCAAGGAGTATGACTACGGATACCCCTACTCTTATGGCGGCGGTCAACTTGAGGGCAACAGCATCGAGAATGCCTTCTTCGAGCCGACACCGCTATACCTCAAAGTGAACGGTCCCGTGGTCAACCCCACAGTCAGCCTCAAAGATGACAACGACACAATCTACGCAACGGTCAAGTTCAGCAATGTAACACTACTGCGTGGGCAGTCAATTGTGATTGATGCAATCAACACGAAGATACTCTACTATGCAAGTGATATCGATGACCCCGTAGATTATTACAACTACATCGACAAATCGCAAAACACCTTTTTATACGCACAACCGGGTGTCTCGACACTTGTGGCTAACCTAACGCAGGATGACCCAAACTCCTCCGTGAAGATAGTCTATGTGCAGTATGTGCTGTAAGGGGGTGGCTGGATGTATTACTGCTTATACGACAAAGACTTCAACGCTCTGGGCATCCGAAAGACATACCCGTGCAGTAGTTGGAGCATCGCAAAAAAGGCGAATGAGTTCGATGAGTTAGTCATCGAGGGAATGGCAATCGAGAATGATGACAACGCAATGTATGTCGGACTTCACGATGAATACCTAAAACTCGGAGACATGAACACTCTGACAACCGGGTCGCTCAAAGCAATTGCACTCGCTGGCTTACCAACAACCAAAGACGGTAAGACCAAGATAAACGCAATCGACATACGGCAACTACTCAACAACGACTGCGTGATAGACCTTATCTCCATATCATCCGTGCAAGGCTTGTATTCGGAATTGCTGACCTGCTTATTCGATACAAGCCGAAACGGATACTCGAACATGGGGATAACAATCATATCACCAGACCTAACGGAAACGGCAAACATAACCTTCAAAGCGGGAACGCTGGAAGCCTCCAAAGGTGTAGGCAATGTGTGGAAAACCATACAAGCCGCCAACTCGGTGTACGATTGCTATGTAGAGGTCGTGGTCAACTTCGTAGAGAAGACAATCCGCTTCAAAGTCAGACGCATCATCAATGAGATGAGCATCAAACTGGAAGACTTCGGTGTAAGCAAAACAAAGCGAGACACCACAAAAACAAACAGAGCCGTGTGCTATGCAGAGGGAGCATACAACAGCAGAACAGTGTACTATCTGCAGAGTGATGACACGGTAGTCACCGAAGCCAACATCACGGCATCAAAGGTTCTATACCCGGCTGTGATTGAGGTGTTCGAGGAAGACACGCTGGTCGATGCACAGACAAAAGGCATTCAGAAGCTGTACCAGAATAGGTTCAAATCAAGCGTGGAAGTGCCTCTCGATAATCAAATGGGGTATATGCTACAAGGCATAGACCTCACATACATGGTCGACATACACGAATATAAGACACTGCCCGTCATGGAAGTGTACGAAGACTCGAAAGGCAAGAACAAAATCAAACTGGGCAGACTGGAGGAATACTGGTGGCAGTAAATCTAATACGAAAAAACAACCAAGAGAATGTAACAGCGTATGAAGATACGGTGCTGTTCCATCTCATCAAAGGAGAAAACGGTGTTCTGCCGGGCGTGGGAGACCTCTTCGCTCTGACATACAATTCAAGCACCCAGAAGATGAAAGTCAACTCTGGAATGGGTATGATGTACGGCCGCCAATTTGAAATCAAAGAGGGAGAAGAAGTCGAGATGGACTGGAGCGCCCTAACAGGTGTGAAGTACATATCGGTCTATGTGGAAATCGACCTCCGAGACCCCACAAACGAAACGGCAACATTCAAATCGACCTACGCATCATCGGCATACCCTACCATATCGGCGGGCAACAATCTGATAACAACCACAACGGGTGTAGCCAGAATGCTGATGTTCTGGGTTTATAGAAACGCGTCCGGGCAGATGACCGTAACAAACAAGTACACGACCTATCGCAACAACTGGATAGCAAATGCAGACTTTGCCACAAACGCCACAAACGCCACAAACGCCACGAACAGCACCAAGGTGGGCAACAATACCATCACAAACAGTTCGGGGCTTCGTGTGACCAGAAACGGGCAAAGCGTGAACGAAATAATCGAGACCAAGCGCCAACTATTCAGTGGCTCACAAGTTCTTTATAACACCGCAAGTAAAGGCACAAATGTCAGTCTGTCAGAAAGTGTATCAAACGGAGATATGCTGGAATTCGTGTATGTCACGCAATGGTATAGTGGAATCTCTATGGAAGACTATGCGGTGGTGAGAGTTCAAGTGAGCAACAGTAAAGTTACGCTTGTAGGGTTCAACGCAGGTGAGACAAAGAATAGCGGGTTCACAGCAACGGCGGATACATTCCAGTTCAGTGGTTCAACGATGACATATAAGGGCGGCTACTACCTTTTGAACTGGGCGAACAACGGCGGGACTGTACTTGAAAACAACACAATCAAACTGACCAAAGTGTACAAAATCATAGGAGGTAACGCTTAATGAGATTGCTCGAAAAATACCATGTGGAGCAAACCTTCTTCGATGGGGCGCAATTCAACCATTACATCGCACACAACAGTGTGGGTCGAGTGTTCGGCTTGACGCTGGCGCACAGCAGTCAGCAATTGATGATAAGCGCGGGCTTGCTGGTAGTCAGAGGATACCGCGTCAGTTTCGGCAACGAAGTGCTGATGACCTTTGACTCATACCCGGCACAAACCGAAACGCAGAACCTTATACTCCGAATCACCGTAACGCAGGATGACTCCTCTGCATCAATCACGACAGGAGCAGTCACCTACATGGATGACATCGAGAAAGGCGTAGGAACATACGACTATCTACTTGCCACATTCATCATAGGAACAGATGGCATACGAGAGATAACACCGAACATCCGTGACCTCAAATCAGGAGCAAGCGGTAGCAGCATAGGGACCGTCATCGACTCGGTCAATATGACCGAAGCCGCACTGGTGACCTTGATGCTTACGCTGAACGATGATATATACCTTATCAACACGCAACTGTATGGGGATGAGTTCCTCTTCGTTCAGAAGAACGGACAGCAGATAGGAAGATATACAGGAACGGGTGAATCGTTTCTCTGGGATATGACAAACAGCGGGTGGGTACTTGCATCGGGAAGCGGCGGAGGAAGCGGAACACGCTGGGTGTCAGGAACACTGATAACCGGGACTGGAAGCAACATCCTCTGCTATGACATGACCCTATACGGTCAAGTCCATGTCGGAGACATCTACCGAAACACAGAGACCGAGAACACCTACACCTGCACATACAAAGACACCGAAAAGACAGCGTGGCGGTTCGACAGTTGCATCAAGGGGCAGACGGGAGACCAAGTCTTCATCAGATACTCTGCATACCCAGACGGAACGGGATACACCACTATATGGAACAACTCTCAAGCGTATATGGGCGTGGCAATCGGTCAGACAGCACCAGCCACGAAGACGGGATATACATGGACAAAGTTCATAGGCACTTATGTGCAGTTGAATGAAGACGCCACAACAACGAACATCACGCACAATGTGGTTGATAACTCCGACAAGACCTACAAGGCAAGTGGAATCACCAGAGTGGCAGTGGTTATACCTTCGACAATGTATCACGGGTTCTACGCAGGAGTGAACTTCAAGAATGGCGCAACCGTTCCGCAAGTAACCTTCACGAACAACTCATCGCTCCCCTTGAAGATAATGCAGTTCGGTGTTGCAGTCGAATCATACACACCAGCACCAAACAGTACGACCACAATGTCAATATTCTGTGATGGCATCAATGTGTACTGCTATTTGAACGAGGTGTAGTATGGACTTTGACTTCATCAGATACAAAGCAAGGGTGCTACAAACGACATCGTTCAATGTGATACTCTTCAGTGTAGACATTGACATTCAATCGCAAATACAGATACAAGCCGTCAAGGTAGGAAGTAAACCCTTCGTGGTGGTCTGGGCGTCAAGTCTTGACATTGATGCCATTGCAAGGGCGCTGACTGCAAAACACATAGCAGTAGAGATAGCGGCACAAAGTGCGATAGACGTCGTAGCAATTGCCTTGACAGCCCTTCACATCAAAACCACGATGAATGAAGTGTCGGAGATTGAAGTAACAGGACGAGTATGCAACGCAGTAGCCACTGCGGTAAGCGTAGAAGCCGTTGTAGCCGTTCTGGTGGCAATGGCAACACCGACAAGCAAAGGCGCAAGCGTGAGCTTCTCGGACAGCGTAGACCTCGTAGCAACCCTCAGAACTTGCGGATACACCGAGGTGGGGGTTCAACTCACCGCAGCACTAATCGCATCGTTGACTTTGAGACCAGATATGCCAATCGACATAACAGCCGATGGAACGAATCAACTCGATATTGAAGTCGATGTTCAGCCGGGCAACCCTCTGGGCATCACAACCGATACAGCCTACAGTCTGGACTTTACCGTAGTGGTAAGCCCGGATGAAGTGGTGGGGATATTCGCTCCGGGCGAATACGAACTAACAGCAACAGCAGACATAGCACTGGACGGTAGCAAGGCAATCGTTGCAGATGCAGAATCGGAGGGAGCAGTAACGGTTATAGTCCGACTATTAGGAAAGGCAAAACTGCTTGACTACGATGCCGATACACTGGCAAGCCTTGATACTTTGTCATTACAGGCAATAGCCTATATTGAAATCTAAAATCAAAAAGGAGAAACAAAAATGATTACAAACTACGCAGCAAACAAAGTTCTGCAAGCCTTGTGTGGGAAAATTAATTCGATTTCACTCGGACAGACAGCCTATGTAGGATTGTCTACGACCACACCTACGGCCGCTGGTGGCAACGTCACCGAACCAAGCGGAAACGGGTATGCTCGTGTTATGCTGGGAAACTATAACCAGTCATACACGCAAAAGATGAGCAATCCCACTAACGGCGCAACCACAAACACGGAAATCATCTACTACCCGGAAGCAACAGGGGCGTGGGGAACGATTACGCACTTCTGCATTTACGATGCACAGACTGATGGTAACCTGCTCGCATTCGGAGCATTGACAACCGCCATCACACCTACGGCGAACACAATACCTATCATCAGAGTGGGCGAACTCGGTATCTCCTTGAGTTAAGGAGGTAGACGATGGCTAAAACAACAAACCTCGGTCTGGAATTGACAACAGACAATACAACCACATTCGAGGCGTGGCGAAAAGCGCAAAACGGGCAAGGGGTCGGTTCAGCAGCTGACCCCAAGTCTAATGCACAAATTATCGATGAGTTCGCAGGCGCAATCTTCGGAGTAGGCGGAGTGGTCACGCTGGCAGCCTATCAATGGGGTGGCGGAGTGTATGGCCTTACCGTGCCAAGTCTGGGGGCAAACGATGCAATATTCTTCTCCCCGGTCGCATCAGCAGATAAGACCGCACTGGAGACTGCAAATGTGTTCATAGCGGTAAGCGGAACAACCGTGACCTTTACGGCTGGCACAACACCTACAGCAAATATCAATCTGAACTACTTCATAGCAAGGGGGAAAGCATAATGCCTAAAGCCTTTATATTTGGAGTAGGTGGCGGTGGGTCGGTAAAGCCCGAACAAACGAAGACTGTTGAACTTTCTATGGCAGACGGAAATCAAGAGGTTTCACCAGACACCGGGAAAGTTCTGACAAGAGTCACAGTGAATAAACCCGCCACCTTCATACCCGATAACATCAAAAACGGAATCGATATCGGAGGAGTGACCGGGACATTCGGCGGGCAAGTCAAACCAGAGCAAACGAAAACCGTTGACCTTTCAATGGCAAGCGGAAACCAAACCGTAGCCCCGGACACGGGCAAGGTTCTGACGCAAGTCACCGTAAGAAAGCCAGACACGCTCATACCCGATAACATCAAAAAAGACGTCACAATAGGCGGTGTCACAGGAACATATGCAGGCGGAAGTGCTACACTTCCCACACTGCGAACCGTCAGCATCTCCAGAAGCGGACACACGCTGACAATCTCGAACCCCAGCACGAACGGAGACTTCGTCAGCGGATACAAGATATATAGCAACGGAACGCTCGTAAAGACGCAGACAACAACGACCTTCGACCTTGATACACTGGATGTCGGAGTTCACTCAATCACCGTCAGAGCCTACGGGACAAACTTCAATGACAGCAATGCAAGTAGTGCGGTATCTTACAGCATCTACAGCATCAGCAACGTCTTGACAGACCTGACAACTTCAAACACCGCTGTGAAGATAGGCATGACGCAAGAATACACCTCAATGCTTACAGCCGCCAGCGGAAAGTACATCCCGGACAGCATCACAATCACAATGGGCGGTCAGCCTGCTGTATTCACATACAACAATCTGACTGGTGCAATCAGCATCACCAGCGTGACGGGTAATGTGGTCATAACCGCAACAGCAGAATCGCAGGCAAAACTTGCCGCGCCTGTTATCGACTTGACCGGGGCGATCCTAAGCTGGACAACCGTGGCAAACGCAACGGCATACTCAATCAGGTGCGCGGGAGAGGAAGTCGCAGTATCTACTGGCTCAAGCATCGACTTGACTGCACTGTTCCCGAATGATGGAGCGTATGCAATGACCGTGGTCGCAACAGCCAACGGATACCGAGAGAGCAACGCAAGCAACAGCAAGACATACCTTGTAGGCGTAACGCCTATTTACGGTGTCAGTGGACTGTATGACTCGGCTATCGCACTTACGAGAACCGATGATGCAGTCGGAAAGATATTCGCAATCAACAGTTCAAGCGGAGCAATCACCTCCGACTTTAATGACCTATTCCCGTGGAACGAGACAGCCGTGGAGACTATCAACGGAAACAAATTCGTCAAGTTCCCAGATATGTGGTTCAGAATCGGCAAAGACTCCAGCAACCGTATCACTGATGTGGCAGTATCCAAACAGCAAGGACCGACCGGGAACTGGTACAAAGTGGACGGGTTCTACTACTCTTGCTACGGCGGTTCATTAAGCAACAGCAAACTGGCATCCGTAAGCGGAGCAACCAGACTACACACGCAAACAAGAGCCACCTTCAGAAACTATGCAACCGCAAATGGTAGCGGATACTTCCAAGAAGACCTATATCACAGAACGGTGCTAACCTTCCTATGGTGGATTGAATGGGCAACCAAAAAGAGCGATACTATCATGTCTGGTCGTATCAGCGGTAGCGGAACAAGCGGTGGCTCATCGATGAGACCTACAGGTGGCACAGACTCTGTGGCAACACCGAGTGGATACGAGACAGCCTACGCACAAATGAGATATCACTACATCGAAGACTTTGTAGGCAACTTACTCGAATTCGTGGACGGCTCTGTCGGAACGGGTTCAAGCGGCGGCATTCAGTATGTAACTGCTAACCCCGCAAACTTCGGAGACACATCAGCAAATCACAACTCGCTGGTATTCAACTCACCGACAACCAGCGGAAACTGCAATGCAGCCTATGGCTGGGATGACGCAAATCCGTTCTTGTGTTTGCCGAAAGAAACCGTCAACAACAGCGGCTATAATACCTACTTCTGCGATTACGCATCAACCTCAAACAACATTGTTCTGTATTGTGGTGCGAGTTGGTACAACAGCAGCGCCGACTGTGGCGTGTCGTTTTTCGTCCGTAACGCCGTGTCGAGCTCGTACAGCAGTGTCGGCGGCCGCCTTCTATATAAACCCTGATGCAGGGGTTTATAAGGGGGCGCAGCCCACTTATCAAAGGTATGTAGCATAGGCAAGCAAATTCAACATATAGGGCTATTGGGTTCAAATCCGTCTGTATTGTGGTGCGAATTGGAACAACAACAACGCCAACTATGGCGTGTCGTATTTCAACCGTAACACCGTGTCGAACTCGAACAACAATATCGGCGGCCGCAATCTATTAGATTTTTAGTAATAACCCGCGAACCCGATAGTCCTTGCCCCTTGGCAAAAAACAACTCGTACAGGGTATGACTTAGTAGGGTGAAAGCCTCGAAAAGCCATAAGAGTAAATAGAAGAAAAGGACAGATGATGCATGAAGAGAATCGGATACATCTACGAAGAAGAACTTGAAAGACAAAAGGCTCTCGCAGCCCAGTCCTCGGACGAAGAACCGGGGGAGGAGGGTGATGCATGAGCGTAGGAGAAATCATAGCCCTTGTTGGCTCTGCGATTGCAGCCATCGCATCCTTATGTGCTATCGGTGCTTTTATCGTGAGTCGTAGCAAGGACAAATTCAATGATGGCGCAAACGATGGGGGCATTAAAGGGGACATCAAGTATATGCGAAACAGCTTCGATGACTTGCGTCTTGATGTAAAAGAGGTAGCAAGGAAGCAAGACAACCAAGGCGAACGCTTGACTCGTGTAGAGGAAAGCGTGAAATCCGCCCACCACAGAATAGCCGGGCTGGAAGACAGAAAAACAGGAGGTAAAAAAGATGAATAATGAAATATGGCTAACCATTATATCAACCGTAGTCACGGCGGTCATTCTTCCGCTGATTACACTTGCCGGAAACAAACTCATCGGCTGGCTCGGAATGAAACTCAAAAACGAGAAAGCGGCCGGGTACATACAAAAGGCTACCACCATAGTCCTCAATGCCGTAAAGTCGGTATTTCAGACGTATGTCGATAGCCTAAAGAAGAGTGGTGCATTCAACGAGGAAGCCCAGAAAAAGGCTCTGGAGCAGTGCAAGGCAATCATCCACGCACAACTCACAGAAGACGTCAAAGCCTTTCTCACAGATGCCTACGGCGATTTTGAAGTGTGGGTAAACACTCAAATCGAAGCAAGCATCAACACGCTGAAGAACAGCCCATCTGTTGAATAGAACAACTGATGGCGCGGAAGTCCAAAGCAGCAATAGCGGAGATAGGAAATTCCGTGCGTATAGTGAAGTAAGCCAAAGAGTGGTTATCTTTACGCACGAAACTCTCCTCCGAAGAATTGAAGCCCGGAATCGGCAATTTGTAGTAAATAACAATAGTTTCATTTGAAACGGC
>Ga0079064_1013149_pt1 | contig 36208 bp, 60 predicted proteins | sample ADurb_Gel_03_Slu_FD_73456 | JGI IMG/M metagenome (GOLD analysis project Ga0079064, IMG submission 73456) | Active sludge microbial communities from Illinois, USA, of municipal wastewater-treating anaerobic digesters - ADurb_Gel_03_SludgeMetaT... | ecosystem: Engineered > Bioreactor > Anaerobic >... | reverse complement strand
GTTTATTGAAGGAGCGTCTATGGATACCTTTTCAAAAAGACTCAGATATTTAAGAGTTTCTGCCAATATAACTCAAGAGAAATTAGCTTCTGATATTACGGAGATATTCACATATCCAATTACAAAGGCTGCCATATCTCAATATGAAAACAATAAGCGGAGCCCCGAATTAGATTTATTGATTTTCTTCGCAATATACTTTGATTGTTCTCTGGACTACATAACCGGCAGAGTTGATGAACGAAAATCGACTCTAGATTCTTTTGAGTATTCCAGAAAAATAGAATTACTTAAAACCGTTACAATGATATTAGATAGCTTAAATTTAAAACAAGTAATGGAATTAGAGCAACTTGTAATACAATTCGTCAAGAATTTATAAACAAATGGAATACAGCTGTAGCAATACAGCTTTTGTTTTAAATGTGGCATGTAATAATTTCTCATTAATGTAAGGGGGTTTTAAAAATGGACTTTGTTGCTATTGATTTTGAAACGGCCAATAGAGAGAGATCCAGCGCATGCGCATTAGGGATTGTTGTAGTGAAAAATCTCGAAATAGTGGAAAAGAAGTCCTGGTTGATAAGACCAAAAGACTTACAATTCGACCCTTGGAATATCAAGATACATGGAATAACCGAAGATGATGTTATTAACCAGCCTGAATTTGATGAATTATGGAGCACTTTTAATGGCTATCTTGATGGCAATACCGTCATCGCCCATAATGCAAGCTTTGACATGAGCGTGCTAAGATGTGTTTTGGATGAATATGATATCCCATACCCTTCCATGGAATATCTTTGCACGTGCAAAATAGCAGAGAAGGTTTGGCCTGGAAGAATGAACTATAGACTTGATACGATTGCATCTATGCTTGATATCCGTTTCAAGCACCATGATGCATGTGAAGATGCAACAGCTGCTGCTCAAATATTAATCAAAGCTTGTAATGAGCTTGGCGTTTCTGCTCCGGAAGAGCTGTCTAAAAAAATCAAAATGAAAATAGGCAAGATGTTTAGCTATGGTTATACTCCATGTAGTGTAAAAATGAATTCATCCAAATTGAAAGTTTCGGAATGCGAGATTTACGCTGAAACTGATGAATTTGACGAGAATAGTCCATTTTTCAATAAAAAAGTTATTTTCACCGGGACACTTCACTCTATGACACGGCACGAAGCTATGCAAAAAGTTGTGAATTTTGGTGGGATTATTGGACCCGGTGTTACAAAAGATACTAGTTTCTTGGTCTTGGGCGAACAAGATTACTCGAGGCTTAATGGCAATGCAATTAGCAGCAAGATGAAGAAAGCTCTTGAGCTTATTGAAAAAGGGACAGGATTGCAAATAATATCTGAAGATGATTTTCTAAGAATGCTATGATTTAATAAAAATATACTAGGAGGTTTTATCATGATTAACAATCTAAAAGGTATGTTAGGGGCTTCTAAGGTTACAAATGTAGACAAGTTTAATGAACTGCTGTTTCCAGGTGAAGAAGTTGAACATGTCTATAAAATGGTGCTGGATGAGGTCTGCTTCACCAACAAGAGAGTAATTTTCTTCGACAACAAGCTCATATCAAAGAAAAAGAAGCGTGTAAGCGTACCTTATGCTTCAATTCATGGATTTGCAGTAGAGGAAGCCGGTATGTTGGACATGGATGCAGATGTAACTTTGTTTACACGCAGCGGTAATTTCGACCTTGAATTCATCAAGGGAACTAATCTTATTGAAATTGAGCATGTGCTTGCCAAATACATATGTAAATAACCTATTCATGAGCAGGTCCTTGCTGTACCTGCTCTCCTTCATTCATTTCTTTTAATCCCAATCTCATTTTAATTGCTTTTCACTTTATTTTTCTAAATCACTTTCCATTTTTGTAAATCCGTGCTAAACTAATCCCGAACAACAGTTCTGTTTTGTTAGGGGGATAGTTATGGTTGAAACTGACGAATTGGAATCTATTTTGGCAAAGTGCTGCATCATTAAGAAGTATGCGCCCTTGCCTGAGCCCGTACTGGGCTATTACAGCTACGATGGGAATTACTACATAATATTAATCAATGAACGAATTAAAAACGATGTGAGGCTTTACAGAGCCGTCCTAGCGGAAGAAATCGGCCATTACATGACGACCATAGGAGATATTACTCCCAGACGTTATATGTGCGATTCTGAAAGAATTATTCTGGATAAAAAAGAGCTTCATGCCCTGAAGTGGGCCACAGAGTTTCTTGTTCCTACAAAAAATCTAATCAAAATAATTCGAGATAGAAGCATATCATCGTATCAAGAGCTGGCGGATTTCTTCTTAGTGCCGGAAGACTTCTTGATGCAAAAATTTAAATTTATGGTCAAAGAAAGACCAGCCTGGAAGCTGGACGATAAAAGAAGTTTGATATTGTCTTCGTTGCCTTCTATTTTCATATATGAACCAATTGAATAAAGAAAGGATGTGAATTCAATGCGTGGACATGTTAGAAAACGCGGTAAGAAATGGGCTATAGTTCTGGATGTCGGCACGGATCCGCAGACCGGGAAAAGGAAGCAAAGATGGTTCTCTGGATACGCAACTAAACGAGATGCCGAAAAGGAACTCGCTGAAAAAATCAATGAGGTTGAGAACGGAACATTTGTCATGCCTAAAAATATCAACATGTCGGAGTATCTTGTCTACTGGTTCGAAAAATATGCCGAAAGCCGACTGTCGCCTAATACGGCATACTCGTACAGGGTTGTCATTGACAAGCATCTGATTCCGGCCATAGGTGACATTGAGCTGCAGAAGCTCAGGCCGATAGATATCCAGCAGTATTATGACGAAAAAGGCGAAGTTCTTTCCGGTAAAACTTTGCTGCAGCATCACAACATCTTCCGCAGGTCACTTGATTATGCCTTTAGGATGCAGCTTATAAAAACAAATCCTGTTCTTGCTGTTTCAGCGCCCAAGAAAAGCAAGTTTAAAGCAAGGGCTCTGACGCTGGATGAAGTGAAGCTACTTATTGATAAGCTTAAATACAATGACTTTTTGAATGTACCTATCAACATAGTATTGGCTCTCGGATTAAGACGCGGCGAGCTGCTTGCCCTCAAGTGGGAAGATGTTGACCTTGATGAAGGTATTATAACGATTCAAAGAAACCTTGTCAGGGTTGGAACTGAGCTTATGTTCAAGGATCCTAAGACCGAAACAAGCAATAGAAAGCTCAAGCTGTCTCCTACCCTTTTAACGATACTGAAAGAGCATAGGATAAAGCAGCTTGAGCATAAGATAGCCTTTGCAGCATTATACCAGGATAATGACTTTCTATTCTGCAGAGAAAATGGTGAGCCTATAAATCCATCGAGCTTCAGCCATAGATTCGGCGATTTTGTCAGAAGGCATGACGACCTTCCTAATATAAGACTGCATGACCTGAGGCATACAAACGCAACATTGATGCTCCAGCAGAACATAGCTCCTAAAATCGCCAGTGCACGGCTTGGCCACTCCAATATAAGTATCACTCTTGACCTCTACTCTCACGTACTTTTCGACATGGAAGAAAAGACAGCCAACCTTATGGACGACATCCTATACAAAGTCAAATAAACTGCTAACATTGCAAACATTTTGCAAACGTAAATTTTACAACTAATCAAAATCAATGCAACTTCGAGACACCTTAAACACTCTGAACACGTTGTAAATTCTGTGTTTTTCATTTTAGTCATAAGTTATCGAGACATACTAAAATGGTTCGTACACAATTCAGGTTCTAGCGGTAGCAATATCGTGAGGGTTCGACTCCCTTTTCCTGCACCAGCAAAATCAAGGCTTTCAGGAGCCTTGATTTTTTTATGCTCACCTGCAAAAATCTGATTTGCAAACATTTTGCAAACATAGAAAAAAGCCAATGAAACTTGACTTTTTACATGCAGCTTAATTTTTCATGACTTAAATTCATATTTGTAATTAAATATTTTTCGTTTCCTTTATATATAATCTTTTCTGGATTATCTTTAAAAAACACATAATTGCTGCCTTTGTTTAGTTTGGTCTGAAAACTACTCTTAAAAATAAATCCATCACGTTCGCCTGATTTCTTTATATACTCAGTTATATATTGCAATGGAATATACTCTAATGATTCATCTTTTAAGATAGGCCTCTGAAATTCACTGATTAAAAATTTAGTAAACTCAATAAATTTTTCAGTGTATCTGAAACCGTCTTTATAGTCTATCATTACCGAATTAAAATCAACACAACATGCCTTTTCCACTGTGAATTTAGCCACCGTTACTATATCATTAATGCCAGGACGCACTTCATGTATGGCTGTGTTTGCATCTGTGGCTGTATATAGGTATGAAATTCCTTTTGGGTTGCATCGCCCATCGTCCTTAACTTTATCAAATGAAGGTGCGCGCATATCTAACTCTTTATTATATGAACCTTTTCTCGCACGGTAAAAATCACAGTTTATAACACTTACTTTGCTATTACAAATTAATTCGTCTAAATCTTTTTTAAATGGAACTTTCGCAAAGAATCTGTTTTCGTTTATTACTTCGTTTTTAAAATAATCCCATTCTTCTTTGAAACTCATAATGTCCCCCTCATTTTTTAACAAAGTGTATATAGCTTCCAGTATATATTATTTGACCCGTGTTTACAAAAAAAATAAAAAAGCCGGGTCTCCCCGGCTATTTAAACTCACATGGTATTATTTCCGTGGAACCGCCAAAATACAAGGCTCCATTTCGCTTTTTAAGGCAATTTTTTCGTTATGCTTATGGTTTACATCGCTGAGCATGTTTCTTTTTGCACAGGCTTTGCCATGGCTTTTATGCGCATTCACGCTATTTTTCAGTTATTTTAGAATGCGCTCTCTGGAATATCGTCGAAATGTACTCTGGTTTTGGTTGTATTCTGCCTAGCAGCACCTCTGTCCAATATATTCTATCGGTTATGAGGCCTGCGTTAATGGCATTCTGGATTATTGTATCTATTCCATTATTGCAATTAGTCTGTTTGAATTCCACCTCTAAATACTCGCATACCCCTTGCGCTATTTCTCTGGCAACTTCACCTTGAAAGTCTGGATTCTTCATTAGCTTTGCTTCGCCAAGCATATCCATGAAGCCCGCTTCAACCAGTATTGCTGGCATTGACGTTTCTCTGAGCACGAAGAAATTCGCAGTTCTGGTTCCTCTGTCAGCTTGCGGAGTTCCCTTGATTAGATGTTTGTGTACGGCTTCAGCCAGTTTTCTGCCTTTTGTGCTGTGTGGATGACAGTATGTTTCAACTCCGCCTTTTTTGCTATCAAACTGCCCGTTAGATGCATTATAGTGTATGGATATGTATATGTCCGCCTTTGCATCATTCGCTCGCTTAACTCTTGTGGCCAACGCCACATCTTCTGCTTCCGGAGCTACCAGCAGCGTTTCGAAGCCGCATCTGTCGAGCTCTTTTACAAGCAGCCTTGCGACTGCCTGGTTGAATTCATTTTCTTTTATTATGCTGCCATCCGGAAGCGTCGGCGTTCTTTTTCCTGCCGTATTGTTTCCGTGGCCATCATCAATTGCTATCCTCAATGCACTCCCCCCTCGTTTTATTTTTGAGGTGCCCTGATTGCGCTATAGAATCCGCTCGCCGAAAGACCTATAGCTGCTCCTACAATTATCCCTTGCAATGTATTGCCACTCGAGAATCCAGCTGCGCCTATGCATATACCTGTTATAAGGGATATCACTGGCGCATATCTTTTCGGGAGCCCTACGCTAGTGCATAGTTGCACTAAACCCGTCACAAGTGGTACCGCCATTACGCCGTATAGTTCCATACTTTCCATCTTCTTCACGCTCCTATCTGCTTCATTCCTGCCATAACTATTGCAACTGCCACAGCTCCTGCAATTGTCCATAGCAGGTGATTTGGTCTATTCTTAATTTCCTCAATGCTGGCTTTAATTTCGTTCAGCATTTTAAAAATCATATCCGTGCGTTCTCTTTCTACGCTGCCATTTCTTTCGAGTTCCCCAGTTCTTTGTTCTAGCGCATTCATTCTGTTGACGATTTCCCCGATATCTCTTTCTATGGTTCTAGCGATTACGCAATCCTTACAGTTTTCCCCCATGTTCTCCTCCCTCTTCTTTTCGCAGGATTAGTTTGCTGAGTATCTTTTTCTGCAGGCCGTATGAATTGAAATGCTGCATTATGCCCATGTACGATTGAAGTGAACACCTCACATTATCCAGGGTGGCCTCTCCCCTGGCATATGCCTTCTGCAGATACTCGATTCGCTTTCGCATTTTCTTTGCTGTTTTCTTTTTCAGCTTTCGGTGTGTTGCCCATATACGGAATCCCACAAACTCAATCCCCACGGATACCGGCCGTATTGCCGTTTTATTATTCAGCTGAAGGTTAAGCCTCGTATTGATGAAGTCCTCAATATCGTCCTTGAGCTCGTGCAGGTACTGTTTGTCCGGGTGCAATACGATGATATCGTCCATGTACCTGATGTAGCGCCTCAGTCGAAGCTCATGTTTTGCATACTGGTCAAGCTCGTTGAGATACACATTCGCAAACATCTGGCTAGTGAGGTTGCCAATGGGCATGCCCACGTCCGAAAGTCTGTCCTCGTAGCTGCACTGGTCTGGATCCACGCCAGCCGGCAGTCCGAATTTCATATCCTCGCAGTTGATGATTGTTTCTAAAAGCTCCATGAGCTTCTTGTCTGCAATCTTATTCTTGAGGATATCCAGCAGTATTGCGTGGTCCACCCGGTAAAAGTATTTCGATATATCCAGCTTGAGATAGTAATATCTTTCATTTTTCCGGCTGACTTTGCGCAGCCAGTATTGCAGCCTGTCCGCCGCGCGATGGGCTCCCTTTCCATTCCTGCAGCCGTATGAATCGGATATGAACTGCTTGTCGAGCAGGTGATTGAGCTGCCTGTATATTGCCCACTGTACGACTCGGTCCTTGAACTTCAGGGCCATTATGAGCCTTTTCTTCGGCTCGTACACATAGAATTGCCTGTACTTACCTACGCTGTAGGTACCATGCATGAGCTCGTTTTGAATCTGTATGAGGTTCTCTTCGAGATTGGCACTGAAGCGTAGCACATCCTGTCTGTAGCGTTTGTTCTTGCGCGCCTCAAGGTACGCATGGTATAGATTGTCAAAGTCGTATATTGCTTCGTATAGGTTCTTGATTCTTTTCAATGTATGCTCCTATGGTGTTGTGATTTGCCGCGTGTAGCACGTTTCGTGCTTGCTACTCAATGCTTCCGCGGCGATATAATCTTTTGCCTTGCCGGCAAGGAAATGGACCCCTTTGTTCTCTTGTTCTGGATGCGCACCCTTAGGAGCGCACCTTCTGACTGTGAGAGCAGAGCAGAGCGAAACCCGATGTTCGTGTTCGAGTTCGAGCGAGGGTTGTTGAGGTTCGCGTAGAACACACCAGCGTTGGACGTGTTGTTCCAGTTGCCGCCACGATACGGAAGCAATTGACCCATTCCCTATAATTTCTATCTGTTCATTGCCTTAATCCATCCGCCGTGCATTTTGCCTATTTCGTTAAGCAGCTTGCTCCAGTTTTCGTATTTCCTCAAGGGCAAGTATTGCAGCTTCGTGTCGGCGGCAAGCCGGATGAATGTTCTGAGTGTGTCCAGCTCCACATCTATTTCCTGCAGAGTTGTTTTCTTGTGGTATCGCTTGTTCGCCGTGATTATGAGTCGCAGCAGGCTGTACATCGAATGCTTGATGTCGGATGCCAGCGCATATTTTTCAGACTTTGGAAATTGCTTGAGACACTGCGTGCCGTAGAGTATCATGTCGTATGTCTTTTGCAGTATTTTGAATTCTTCCATTTGTGCATCCTTTTCTGTGAATTGTGTGTTTTTTATTCTAGGGGCGGGCTATCGCCCACCCCGACAGATTACTGAAGTGCAGATTCCAGATTACTATAGAACATAAGCAGAGCGAAACCCGATGTTCGAGTACGAGAACGAGCGAGGGTTGAGGAGGTACGCGTAGAACACACCAGCGCCGGACGTGAAGTTCCAGCCGCCGCCACGAAACGGAAGCCTTTCCAGACCTGCGCCGTTGTTCATGTATATTGTGTCTCCACCGTGGCTGTTTGCGTCTGCAGGATGTATGGCCAGAGCTTTGAGTATCTCCGGTACTGTTACGCCATCGGCTACTGCAAGAGATTCAAATGCTGTACTTCTCGATGCGTCCGCTTGGGTCGTGATAGTTTTGCATAGGGTGATTTTGCTGTTGGCGTAATCCCACTTGAGTGTGTCAGCTGTGCCTGGGTCCACAAGAGATCCATCAGCTGCTATGGCTTTCCAAAGCAAACTCGATGCGCCCTGGTCTATCGACTTGGCGGCATTGTTGTATGGTATGACTTGTATTTCGCCTGCCACAAGCCTCCAGCCTGCTACCCACTCATTCACGTTTCCGTTCATGTCGAATATGCCGTTGTTCGTGTTGTCATGTGCCCAGCTTGCAGGACCTGAACCTGTGGCTACGCGGCCTATTTTTGTTGCATCTGCCATGTATGTCATTACGCCCTTTTCATGTGCAGCGCCTGTATCTGAACCGTAGTTATTATTTCCGCGAGGCATGAAGCCGTTTTTCTTGCACCATAGAGCTATAGCTGCCCACTCAGCGTTGGTCATTAGGTGCCACCCGGCTCCCTTATTTTCGGAATAGGTCTTTGCCTGGTCGAACGTTACGGTAGCTCTCGGGTCCTTGCCTGGGAGCGAATACGCCCTGTCGTTGACTACTATGTTTTGATACTTGGAGATGTATATTGCGTCCTTTTCAACGCCATCCACGACGAAAGCAGGGTGAACTATATCTGTTCCGCCTGTGATTACGTCGGATATTTTGAATTTCGGCACCTTCACCATTACCGACGGCATGCCCATATCGTCAAGCAGCACCGTATTCTTGCCCCCAGAAAGGGCCTCAGTGGTTAGTTTAAGATCGTCAAAGTTTGCCATGTATTATCGCCTCCTATTGTTCTATTGACCAGAGTGTCAAAATTACGTTGTCTATTAAAAAAGGAACTGGTTCGAATGTGGTTTCTTCGCCCTCAGCTCCCGGCACTTCAATATATCCCCTGGCAGGTATTTCTATCTGCGCCACGTACTTTTCGCTCAGGCCCATTGTGAGCATTCCAAAACCGTTCATGCATACGTCTATATGCACGTCGAAGTCCCTTTCATACTTGCTCAGGTCGAGCGTCATCTCATCGTTGAGTGTGAGCTTGTTGCCGTTAATCGTGTGTTTGATTTTAGTGCCTGCGTTCATTTCTATTACCATCATTGATACATTCCCCCTTGCACGTAGTATTTGACTGTCACGCTAGTTGCGCTGCCTGTGTGCCTGATTTTGAAGCCGTTAAGCTGCTTGTCATAGACTTCTACGTCTCCGACTGTTCCGACAGCGCTGACAAGCTCCACGTCAACTCTGTAGTTAAGTGTGTCCCTTGCCTTTGTAAGGCTCACTGTCTTGCTGGAATTCGAGAAAGGATATTCCAAACTGTTTGTCAGGGTGGTCTGCCCTGTTTCTCCCTCCAGATCCGAAAGTGTCCTTTGGTGCTGTCTGACTTGCTGGGCTAGTACGGCTCCTACAGCATCGTTGCCGAATACGCCTTCTTCAAGGTTGTTGAAGTTACTGGCGCTTTGCATCGTGCCCTGCTGGATTACAACGCCTTGCCCATCCACTACGTGGTCTTTCCAGATGGTCCTGTTATATGGAATCAATTGCTACACCTCCTGCACTAAGAATGTGAATTTTGCAAGCACTCCCTGAGTGCCGTTCTTGACTATGCTTTCAGTTTTCTCGGCGAATACCTCATTGCCGTAGTCGAAAAGCTGTATCTGGTTGACTGTGCCTACGGCCGAATGGTCTATGAGTAAATAGACAGCCACGGCACCGCCGACTATCTCAATCGACTGTATAGGCACCTTGTAGTATGTCGTGCCAATTCTGTACCTGCCGTAAGCCAGATTTTTCTTTATGAATTCTCTAATCTTTTGCAATGCGCTTGTTGTTAGCATATTAGCCCCTCCTTTCTAGTTTGTCCCGCATGGGGTTGTGCCGCATGGCACATAACTAAATGACTGCGTATCGCCTTCTCCCTCAGCGCTTATTTCAGTGTCTCCCGCAGTGCCGGCTGTGGCCATGTCGGGCTCAGTGCCGCACTCTATTGCATCGGCTTTGTAATCGAAGTCGAACGCTTCAAGGCAGGTCATGAAATCAGTGCTTGAAGGGAATGTGAATCCAAGTGTAGATATCCCCGGATCAATACCGCACAGCTTATAGTCGAAGCTTTGCGACTCAGGAACAATCTCTATGCTCAGCTGAGCAGGCAATGTAGTTCCCAGCGTGGCCGGCAGTGGATGTGTTCCGCATCTTATTGTGCCGCATGGCACGTAGTTGAATATGTTATTGATGCCGTTGCAGTTGATGTTGATATTCGTCGAGTTTTCAACGCACATATCAAAGTCAAGGTGCGCCGGCTTGATTTCCTCTATGGCTTTCGCAAGCGATATGATGTCTATGTTTTTATTATTAGACTCTATGTTGATTCGAAACGTATACGCCGCAACACTTTCTATCACCGATACGTTCAGCTTGAGTATGTTGTGCGCCATGGAATGTATCATCTTGGGCGACACAGGCGAAAATCTGCTTAGCTTCGATATGATTTGAGCTCGCCTTACCTCATCGTCAGCATCGCTTATCGGCATTCCGCAGAACTCTTCCCAGTAGCTCAGGCCCCATGTTGCCGTCTGCGGGTACATCTGGTCGAGCAACTCCTGTAAATCTACGCTTAGCTTCTCAACCTCGGAAGCTTGGGCTTCCAATAGTTTTTTCAGCAATCCATTCTTGGCAACAAAGGAAGGCGTATAGCTTTTCATGGTATCAAATCTACTCAAAAGTTACCGCCCCCAATACTGCTTTTTCTTCGGTTGTTGTTGAAATATTAGAAGCCTCGCCATTCACACTTATCTGCGCAAAGTCGTACACCCCCGCAATGCTCATGATGATTGATTCTAACTGCCTGACTACAACCGTTTCACCCGGCAACACAGATGTTATGTATTGATTTATCGCCGCCGAAATATCAGCCTGCACATTAACAAGCGAGTAATCCGCTTCAAGCTGCAGTCCAGCAATTGCAATGTTGACTTGCTTTGTGGCCACGGTCACTACCGTGACTAGCGCCCCGATCGGAGCCTTGCCATCGCCCTGAGCGTCGGCCGGATCAATATGGTTTTTCACGGCGGCTATGATGCCTTCAGACAAAGGCATTCCGTTTTCGCCGTATATGGTCAGTTTGATTGTTCCTGGGCCAGCATGCAAGGGTGTTACTATGCAACCGGCTACATCGTCTATTTCCTTGGCCCACCTGATATAATCGCTCTTGCTTCCTGAAAGCGGCGGCTGCCTGACCTTCTCCAAAAGTCTCTCGCGAAGCAGGCTATCTTCTTCTCTATCAGTGCCGTTTTGTAGGGCTTCGTTCGAGACTGAATCAACGCCTGTGATTTGGACTGGCAGCTTCAACACGTTTGATGGGATATTGTATAGCTCGCCTACAGCTTCGGCTTCTATTGCCACAGACGCGCTGCCTAAGTCGTCGATGTATTTGCTTTCGGTCGTGTAAAATTTCAATCCCGAGTCAGTTTGTAATAGGGTTCCAAGCTGTATTTTTGTACCGGCAGCACCTGCGAATGTTGCGCTGCCTGAAGCCTTGATTCCATCTTTTCGATATATGCCATGTATTTCAGCTATCATTTCCAAATATTCATCATATGCGGTTTTAGCGAATGCTATCCCGAGGATCTTATCCAACTCCATGTATGCCAGCGCCAATTCTATGGCTACCGGAGCTACCGAATCGTGTGTTATCGAGCCGGCTCCCTTGTATGTGTCGCTGTCCATGGTATCGAGCATACGTTGTTTAATGGCAGCTTCTGTTTGACTCTCGTACATTTATATTTTCACCTCCCCGTAAACCGTATCAATTGCCGCCGATACGCTAAGCATGTTATCTTCAAACCTTGTGGTAACATCCCGTATTGCAAGTATCCACGGATTGATCATGAGGCATTCTTGCAAGTATCTTTTAGCTTCTGATTCTACGGCCCCTCTGGAGTATGTCGAGCCAATGAGGTTTTCAAACTCATTGCCGTAATTCCAGTCGTAAATTAAATATCTGTATCTTTCGGTGCTTAACGCCTTCTTAATCCAAATCTTAAGCGCCTCGCTTCCTTCCAGCACCAATGGCTTGCCATCTTGATATATGAAATCCCCCTTATCAAAATCGAAAGCATATTCCCGGAACATTTCAAGTTCTTGCGAATCTCCCTGCACCGTCTCAGGAACATCGAGAAACGGAAATATATCAGCCAACTAAACTCACCACCTTGCACAGCACTATATATGTTTGCCTGTCGCATGTTGGCATCACAGCGACTATGTCGCCTTGCTTCAGGTCTGTCTTGTATGTTATCTCCCCGCTGCCGTCACTAGTGAAATCAATGGCTACATTCTTCACTTCATACGATTGCGGCGTAGATACTTTTAGCACAGTTGTTCCTGTGTCGCTAGTAATGCCGATGCCTCCGAGTCTTTTCTTGTATCCTTGTATCAAGTGCTCAGAAACAAGTAGATTAGCTTTGTCGATTTCGATGTCGTCCAGCTTTACCTTCAGGTCGAATGGTTGCTCTGATACAAAGGATATGACGCCAAGCTTTATTGCCGGAGGATTGCCTTTTACGGATTGCGCCCTGACCAGCTGTACCAGTGTTGAATACGGATTTTTGTCCAAGCTATCACTCCTTTGCATCCATAGTGTTGACAAAATTAAGCGTGAGCTGCATGGTGTGTTGGCCGTCCTGAAATGTATGGCTGTCCGAGTCAATCCAGAAAAGCCCCGTCAATCCAGTGTATGCTTCTTTGACCTTCACACCATAGCCTGTGATGCACGCAACATCCCCTAGACATTGCAGGCTCGCTTTCCTTTCAACACCCTTGATTAGGTTCTTTGCTGCGGCCACAGGGTCTTTGTCCTTTTCCTTTTGGACTACATCTTGTATCATGCCGTATGGCTTCCTCAGGCTATCATCGAAATGATACTGCAGGGTATTTCCGTTTTCGTCCACAATCTGAATCTGATTCACCATACTCTCTATGGTTTCGCTATAGCTTGAATCTGATATGTTAATAGTCGAATCAAGGACAGCACTAACTATGTTTTGTCCCTTCTCCATCACATTCAATTTGCCTTGTTGCATTATTGCAAAGTATGCTTTCCCATTCTGCCATGCAGCTCTTGTATACGCGCTCATGATGATGTCGTATCCGGTCATAGCAGATGCAATATAATCAATCGCAATGCCTGTGGCCGCCAAGCTTCCGCTTGTGACTCCGAGTTCTGCGCAAACTTGCTGCGTTATCGCTTCAGGGGTGGCTTGCTTGAAGCTCTTCGACATCTTTGATTTGGTCAGATACACCAGATTGTCATATGCCGTTACTTTCATTTCATTGCCATGGTACGACTTCTCCTTGAAAAACACAGTCCCTTTGAAAAGCTCTTGCCCATTGTCGCTGTGCAGCCTTATCTTATTTCCTAGGCCTATGTAGACTCTTTGAATATATGGATCCGTCGGACTGACTACTACTCCGAATTCCAGCTTCCTTGCCACCTGATTGATATCCCCGCTCCAAGTCATGGACGTTACGAGCTGCGTGATATCCTGTTCCCCGCTTTGGCTTGTGAGTATCACTTTCATTTACGTCACCAGCCTTTGCCCTATCCTCAGCTTAGTTGGGTCTTTTATGCCGTTGTTGTCAGCTAACTGCTTCCATTTGGAGCTATCGCCATACACCTTTTTGGCTATGCCAATCAATGTGTCTCCCTTCTTAACAACATACTCAGTCACCTTTGTTTTCTCTGATGGTCTTTCCTGCTTCGCTGTAATGACGCCCTTGTTGCCGCCTTTACTCTTTGCGACATTTAAGAATCTGTACTCTTTGAGCTCCAATGTGAAATGCACATCTCCAGTGCCATCTCTTTCACCGTAGCTGAAATTTTCAATGGCCATCGCATGATTAATGTCAGTGCCCACTATAATCAATCTGATGGGCTTCTTGTTGTCTCGCCATCTCTTGATGGTATCGACGCACGTGTATGGCCTTGGAAAGCTGCTAAGTTTAACAAAGCTGTATTTCTTTGCCGGGAAAAAAGATGTTAGGGTGATGGTGTCCAAGCGTCTATTGCCAATCAGGTTTATTTCTCCAACCTCGTTGATGTCCACTGTAGTGTTCTTGTTGCCTATACTTATTTCGAAGCTCTGCGGATTCACTGGAAGCCTGAGCTTCTCGGCACCATTGTTTTGTGATAGCCAAAATTCCATGCTTCCACCTCCTATCCTGCGTTAAAGCATGCTTTTTCAAATTCTCTTATTACAGTGTGCGCTATCTTATCTATGTCAGCTTCTTCCCTCACAATGATTTTGTCGGCCAGCTTGGCTATTGTAAGGCTGGCTTTGTTTTGAGTACGGCTCTTATCAATCGTGTTCTCACGCACTCTTTCCTTGGGCACCTCTGGCAACTCCAGCTTGTTGTCGCTTGCGGCGAACAGTTCAAGTTTAGGCGTACTTCTTTGATAGTTCATCTTCATGAGCTTGGATAGACCGTCTATAGTCTTGTCTTTTCCATGCTTTCGAACTTCTTGGCGCATCTCGATTACATTTGTTGTTTCCTTTATGACCGAAATGGGATTTGCTGCTTTCCTTTTCAATCCGCTTTCAGGCCTTGGAGCTTCATTGGCTGATTGATTTTCACTTGCAAACTTCATGCTTTCTTTCGTCGGCAGTATTCTAGCGCCCTTTGGTATTTCGAGGAGCTCGGGTCCTTCTTCTCCTACCCACGAAAGTCCGCCCTTGAAGTAGTTGCTGCCTTTGGCATTTCTCTCAACGCTTCTTGTGCTCTTAGTCTTTGATGCTCCGGAACTTCCTTTGCCTTTGTCTGATAATTTATTGCTTAGCCATTCAGCACCGTCAGCAAGCTTCCCAACGCCCCAAGCTACGCCTTTCAGCGTTTCTGCGAATAGATCCAGAATAGGCTTGATTACCTTCCATGCCGTTTTGATTATGCCGGATACGAGTGGGAATGATGCCTTAGCGACGTTGTATATCAGCCTGAAGCCATCGGCTAGAATATCCATGTACGGCCTTGCTATCTTCGCGCCTGTCGATATTGCTGTTTTTATGCCGCTCCAGCTCTTGCCCAGAATATCCTTGAGCGTTCCACTTTCCCCTTTAAGCCATCCGAACTTATTGCCTATCCACTCGATGGCACTGCTGGCCACCTGCTTGATGGCCGGCATGTTGCCTTGTATCCACCCGCCAAACTTGCCCAGGTATGTGGCTGCAACTCCTATGCCTTTTGCTATTCCTACGCCCATATTCTGCATAGTGGGGCCAAAACTGTCTATTAGCCCTATAGCGTCTTTCATCACAGGCTTCAAATTCTCAAGCATCGCGAGTCCTGTATCAGACATATTGGATTTGAGTTTTCCGGTTATTGTGCTCATGAGCCCAGCTCCGGACTCGGAAAGCTTCGCCGAACCACCCTCGAACTGTGACTTGAGAGACTTGTCTACAAGGGCATCGAATCCGCCCATCTTGTCTACATCTTCCTTGCCGACTTTGACGTTAAATTCTTTAAGTCTCTCGTACTCACCATTCTTGGCGTCCGCAAGAGCTTCCATTGCGTCCTGGACAGTTTTTCCGGGATTAAGTGCCGCCATATCCTCGGCAACATTTACGAGCTCCATGGCCTTCTTTGTGTCGCCCTGGGTGAGTCCTACCGCCCTTGTGCCCGCCTGTATAACTTCGCCAGTTTCAAACGGCGTAACATTGGCATTATCGCGCAGATCCTTCATGAACTTATCCGCAGATTTTTTGTTGTCCTCTTTGGATTTGTCTTTGTTGTTCACGTCAATAAAGTGCTGCATGGATATTTGTTGTTGCTCAAGCTCCATGCCTGATTTGAGGGCCATGCCGGCACCCGCAAGCGCGGCACCCCCTGCTATGGATGCTCCTATTACAACAGGGTGGCTAGCTAGACTCTTAAGAGACTTCTTGATTTTGTCTATCTGTTTTGACGCTTCATCTTTCACCCTGATTATGGGGCTTGCTACAGCTTTTAGTCCTTTGAACGCGGCGCTAGTTGGAGCTGAGGCTATCTTGACAGCTACTCGAACGCCTTTGCTTGCCGAAGCTTTGACCTTGTTTATCGTCCTTATGGCATTCTTAGTCAGCATATCTTTATGCGCAAGCGCAACAACAACCTTCGTTTTTAAAGGCTGCAGATTCTTTGATACTTGCTTGATTGCTTTCATTGCTGATGTGTTATTGACTCTCATGTTCAGCTTGCGATTGTATGTCTTTTCAAGAGTCTTTCGCGTATCTGCTACTTCCTTCTTGAAATTCTTATTTTCATTTCTGATTCCTTTGATAACACCTGACATTTCGTCTTTTATGGAAATAATGCCGGCTATCTTCTTGTCTTGCTTAGCCACGCCTGTTCCTCCTTTCCATCTCAAGGTTCATGCTGGCATAAAAGAACGCTCTTTCATCCGCAGGCCTTCCGAGGATCTGTTCTGGAAGTATCCCTTTTTGGAGATAGAAATGGAGAGCATACAGCTCCCCATCTCTTTCAATTAGTTTTTTATTTCTTTTACCACGTCTCTAATGCTTTCGCTCCCATATCCAGAAAGCTTAACTATTTCGCCTGATAGAGCATCTACTTCGCCAGGAAGGAATATAGCGTCCACTATATCCATTGCGTTCTTGATTCCGTACGCTTCGTGCAGTTCCGATGATGTCAGATCCGGCTCAACTATTCCTTCGTAGACTATGAAGGCATTCCCTTCATGGCTGTCCATGTCTTGAGCGTCGTTGATAGTTGCCCTGTCAAGCGCCTTGATTGTTATAGTGCCGCCGAGAGATTCAACGAATTTCTCGGCAGTTTTATTCTTTAGCTCCTTGATTTCGGTTTTCTTTGAAATTAGTTCGCTTAATGTCAGTTTAGTCTTGCTCATTGTGTCCTCCTGTTAATCCTTGATTTCGCTGATTGGCTCAATGTCGCTGAATGTGCATCCAAAAGACCACTCTTCGTTCATTGGCTGCTTGCTCTCGAACATGGCTATAGGGAATTCGTTGAACCACACATTTCCTATGCTCCAGCTCTCTTCCTGCTTGCCTACGGCGTCTGGATCATCAACCTTAACGAATAGGTCGAACCTTATGTCTTCGCCGCTTTTCCATGCCTGAACGATTTCCTTCTTGTATCTGGAGAATATCTTTTTGAATTCAAGCGAGCCTTCACACTTTATAGCTGTGAGCTTCGAGTCAATGTCCATTCCAATATTGACATCTTCTCTTTCAGCGCTGGCTTTCAATTCGAATTTGTTGATTTCCGCTATCAGCTTCTTGTTCCACCAGACTTTTCCGTGGCTGCCTAGCAGCTGGTTCCTTCCTCTAAATGCTCCTGCCATACTATACCGCCTCCTATATTACAAGCATTGAGAAGTCTAGGTCTTCCATGGCATCGAGTGGGCTTGCGCTCGCCTTGATGAATACCTTGCTTCCAGTGTTGTATTTGAGTATTTCTTGTTCGCTCATGGCGCTTGTGTCAACGCCAGTAGACATGATATAAAGCTTTTGCGCTTCGAAGTCTATTTCTGTTGTTACTGGGAAATCCGAGTCGAGAACCTCTTCTCTCTGGAGCGTCTTTAGGTACGCCAATACTGATGCTACGAACATCTGCTTGTTGGTGTACTTGTTGTTCACCTTGCCTACGTATTCATCATTGAAGGTAGTCCTGATATCGTCCCTCATGAGGTCTATAGCTTCCACAATTCTTATCTTTTTGAACTTGCTCGACTTGGTCGGGCTTGTTGTCGTGAGCGAGTTCACGCCTCTTCCTATCTTGATTTTTTCGGTATCGTTGATTAGCACAAGCTCGCCATTGTCGATGTCAGCGTTAGGATCCGCATGCTCTGTTATGCTGTCAACTTCATTGAGCACGTAATATGTCGCACTTCGTGTGAACGGCATTCCCGCCAATATTCCTGCTATCCTGCAGCAGTATTCAGCTGTGGTATAAGTCTTTTCGCCTACTTTAATATCTTTAGTCGTGAAGTTGACTATTCCGTCGCTGTCAGCCGCAGTGTCAGGAAGGACCGCCTTGAAGCTCTTGTGCTCATTTGTCCTTTGCGATTTTATCCACGAAGCTATTGCAGCCGCTTCTCCGGTTTGAAGCTGAGGTATGGTCAGATAGTTCCAAGCCTTATTCTTGAGCTTGGCCAGACCGTCATTGTAGTCAAGGGCATCAGTTGCCACCTTCTGTACTATGATTTTATACGGCGTGCCCAGGAATGTTTTTTCGATATAGTCCTTAGTGCTAGCATTCCAGTCCTGCGAGTTGATTTCTGATATGTCCTTATAGACCACGCTGTCTATCAGGGCATTTGTGTTATCTTTTACAAGCATTGCAACTATGCCACGCTCACTTCTTTTTACAGCCGAAACCGCAAGCGTTTGAAATGCAATGTTAATTACCGGCAATCCCATTATATTACCTCCTCGTTAATGTTAAGGTCTTCCATGTATTCGCCTTGCTCATCATCCGTATAAGCCGAATCGCAAAGTCTATAGTAAATCTTCACTTGAAGCACTTCGTCGATAATTTCAACCTCGATGTCGTCAGCTGTCAATGTCCTGTCCTCGGCTTCGAGTGGCTTTTCGAATAGCTCAGTCAAGGTGTCTCCCATTTCAAGGCAATCGATGTTTGTGTAGCTTTGTGGAAAGTAGTGGATGTTGATATAAAAATTTCTCACTAGGATATATTCGTTATCCCTTTTCGCGGCATACGGAACCAGCTGCACAAAGAATGCAGGTCGCTTGAAGCCTTCCTTAACTTCTTGTGCCACAACATCTATGCCTGCTATGTTGGCTTTTATTCTGGCGACTATAGCTTTCTTTATGTTTGTTGTCTTCATCATAGCAGCATCTCTCCCATTATCCTGTCAAGCATGCCTCTGAGGTGTGCTGGTAGCTCTTCTTCGAGTTCCTTGACTGATATTTCTAGCATGTGTATGCCTTCTACAAAACCGCCACTTTTGGTTTTGTGGCCGTTCTCTATCAGGTGCGCATGGGGCGCTGCATTCTTGAGTTCAATATAGAACTCATCGCCCCTTCTTCTAACCTTGCCAAGTTTCCATTTGTTTTTGAGTCTTTTGGATGCAGCCTTTTTCTTCTTGCCTACAGGCGTTCTTTCCTTGGTTTTGGCCATGAGTTTTTCACCTATGCGTTGTATCTCTTTCTCGAGTTCATAGGGTGCTTTCTTCTTCACGGCATTAATGAGCTTTTTCTCAAACTTATCAAGCCCATCAATCCTAAACTCCGTCGTAGCCATTGTCTTCATCCTTTTCCATGCAGAATATTGTCATTGTTTTATTCAGCTCCCCGTTATTGATAGGAACTATAATTTCGAATATCCTGCCGTTATAAAGAATCCGGTTGGCCGGTGTGATTCCTGTTCTATACCTTATAAGCACCTTATGGCTTACCTCTGTTTCACTCTTCCCCAGCCTTTCCCTGTCTCTTCCTGATACCGGCTCTATCTTGGCCCAAATCGAATAGTCATCCTGATATCCTAAAGTCTTTTCCCCTATAGAGTTTTCAACTGGGCCATACTTTTGAATCGTTATTCTATGCCGTAGTATTCCAGGATTCATATGGTATCGCCTCCAGAATACTTAAGCTGAATGATTATATTGCTTAGTGAAAATTCCATATTCTTTGATATGCTGCCAACAACAACAGCACTTCTGTTCTCGTACCAATGGGAAATCAAGAGCTTGATAGCAATTTTAAAAAGATTCTTAGTGTAATCCTTTACAGCGCCTGCATTTATCAAGTATTCTTCAGCTGCCCCTTGAAGCCCCAAGAGCAAATCGTCTTCCTCATTCCCATCAACCTTAAGGTATTTTTTAATTTCATCAAGCTCCATTTAATCACCTCCAGCAAAAAGAGAAGGAGCTGTCTCCTTCTCTTTGCTATACAAGCAGGTATACATCAACAACCTTGCCATTCAGTCCGGTGTTCAAATCTATTGTGTTGCTTTCAATCGCTGTGGCAGATACCGTAACAGTCGGTTCAGTGGCTTCAACTGTATTATCCAGGAATGTATGCTTATAAAGCACTGTGTTATGAGACAGTTTGTACGGCAATCCCATCTTATCGCCCCATCCGACCGAAACTGTGTCTGTGCCAACATGTGTTTCTGCAGGCAGAGCTATCTTTGTTACCGTCTTGAACGCCTTGTTTCCTTCAACTGCTGTAGAGCCATTGAGCGTTATTGTTTCTGTTATATCCTCATCAGCAAAGTTTGTTCCTGTTATCACGACATCTCCAATAATTCCAGATGCGTTGCCTTTTACTATTAGGTTTCTTGGCACTGCCGGATTTGTGATGCCCGTTGTTACATCCTGAGCTTCTACACCTAGCGTGACTGCTGCATGCACTCCAACATTGCTCGCCGCCACAGCGTCTTCTGCGCTTATTTGATAATGCACAGGGAATGAGCGCATTATGCTCACTCCCTCTACATCAGTAGTAATTCTTTGTTCAAAATCATGCTTATATGGTACTTTCATCTACATCACTCCCTAAGCCGCTTTAGCGATTGTCACAAGAGAATTTTTGTCTACTACCTTGCCATCTACAGACATTACCGCCTTAGTCAGCATGTCCTCAGTGTCCCAATCCTGCTTTCTTTGAACTCCCATGTCGTAGATTGTATTAAGAGCATAGTCACGGAAGTTGAACATGAATGCGAATATTTTGCCCGCTTCAAGCGATGTGCTGAAGCTGTCCATGTAGTCTCCGCATAGAACAACGCTTCTTCCTAGAAGTGTTCTTTCAGGCACTCCACCAAGACCGTAGTTTATTCTGGCTATAGGTTGACCCTCCGCATCCTCCATGCCTATGAAAGCCATGAAAGTCTTCTTAGTCATGCACCAAACAGCTCCATTTTCATATGCCTGTGGAAGCGCAGCTTCAGCGTCAACCAAAGTCTTGTATGAAAGCGTCTTGGCTGTAAGGGCTTGTCCTGTCTCTGGAGTTTCAGCCAGTATTCCTTTTGGAGATGCAGCTCCGTTTGCAGTAGATATTATTTTGCCCTCTATTGCCTTAACCATGGCCTCTACAACCTGACGTTCAAAAGCCGCCTCGAAAGCAGAAAGTGCCATTGTCGAAGCTTCCATCGACATTGATATTTCACATCTAAGCTTGAAGTTAGTGAATGTGATTTTGCTTGTTGTCTTTTTCTGTCTGTCAGAGCTTGCGCCTTCAGAAACCCATGTAGCTACAGGCTTGACGCTCGATGTCGGGATGCTTATTCCGGCAGCGAATGAAGTCCTTGTTACAAGCGGCAGAATCATGCCTGTGCTTTCTAGCTTTTCTACTATCTTGTTTACTACAACTTCTGGTATCACGCTTGTTATGTCGCTTGTTAGTGTGCTCGCATCATCTCTAAGCTCTGCCGGTATAGGTGTACCTTTGGTTACAAATTGCTGGAATGCCCTTCTGTATTCCATGCCCTCGTCGTCTGCTTTGCGTTTCTCTTGTTTCGATGAGGATGATACCACGCCTGGGACTTCTCCATTTACAGCAGCTGTTCTTTCAGCCGGCTTGTTGTCGTCATCGTCATCAGGAGCTGCATCCACCATTTCCTGCAGGCTTCTGATTTCGGCGTTCAGCGTATTCAGTTCAGTGTTGAGGTTTCTTAGCTCGGCAACATCATTTGATGTCTCAGCTTGCTTGCTTATTGCTGCTTTACGTTCATTCTTGGCTGCTAGAAGGTTCATTAGTTTCTTTTTCATATTACATCTCTCCTTTAATTTTGGCTTTTAGTTTAAGTAGTTCAAGCTCGTGCAAACTATCCAGCCGTCTCTCCTCGCTATCCAGCAACTCAAGACTACGAGCATATATAGATGTACTGTCGTAAAACGGAGTGTCCACCACGCTTACATCGTACAGTCTTGTGATATTAGTCACATCTCTAGTGGTTTCATTTTCCCCAAAGGTCCATGAATCTCCACCGTCTGCAACAGTAAAAGCAAACGACATCTTGTCAATTAAGCCTTCCTGAATTCCTTTGTACAAATCCCTGTTGCTCTGTGTATCGAGAAGATCTGCTTCTATTTTCAGTCCTACATCGTCTTTGATCAAACGCAGTGACTTGTTTCGGGTTCTGGCCATAATCATCACATTGTCATTATGGTTATATCTCATCGGCACGTCCTTCATGTCGGTATAATCCAGAGCCCCGCGCTTTATAGTTTCAGTGAATTTCCTTTTGCCATATTGATGCGTGGCCGGCTTGTCATAAGTGATGGCGTATCCTTCTACAAGCATTCGGTCCTCGGTATTGTCTACAGCTCTTATTTCAATAAGCCGACGTTCGCAATCATTATTCTTGCTCATTGCCTTCCTCCTTTACTCCAGCCTTGCCCTTCTGATAAGCATCTATGTCTTTGATATTCACATAGTTAAGACTTTGAATCCTTCTGTCTCCACCCTCAAAAGGCTCTATGCCAAACATTTCGTTTATCTGGTTTAAGGTCATTATTCCTGTTTCTTTAGCCAGACCTGCAAGGTTCATTTTATCGGCCGTAGCCATATAATTCACCTTACTGTAATAGCATTTTATTCTATGGCCAACATCTTGCTCCCTTGGCGTAAATACACATGCTGTCATTGCCTGTTCAAACTGCACTATGAAATCTTCTATGGCTGTCTGATAAAACGCACTATGCTGCTCTCCGTTGTAGTCCCCAGACAGAATAGCTGCCGATACTCCATATCGTTCCTGGATTACTGACTTTAAGAACTTTAGTGCTGTGTCTGAAATCTCTGGTGGCGTTATCCTGACCGGAGTAAATTCGCCTCCAAGATCAGTCGCTATCATGCCGCTTTTACTGACTGTTATATGGGATTCAAAGTCATCTCGTATCTTTCCCATCTTTGCCTGGTCTGCTATAGTCTTTGCGCTGTATACGCCTTTAATCTGCAAGCTTGCTTCTATACTTTTAGGCAAGCCTTGAATTGTCTTATCCAGAGCATCAAGCGTGCGAACAATATCATAGTCATTTACTGCCCCATGATCATCACCGCCACCAATGACAGTGTTGGCTCCCCTTCGCCATCGCAAATGAATTAAATCTTCATATGGCAGCGTGTAGCTGCTGCCATCCTCAAAATCCATTCTGACTTCCCATACCTGGCCATCATTTTCACCTATATAGATTGCCTGCGGCTTTAGGGGATAGAAGGCTGTATACCTTCTAAACTGCCTGCCGTCTGGCAATGTTATTATCACGTATTGCGGATATATGAAGGCATTGGCATATTTACGCCTCAGCCACTCCACATTTGCGAAAAAGTCGCTTGTCGTTTGTAAAGGATTAGGCTTGAAACGAAATAGCCTTGTTATATCATCGTTTTGAACCTGAAGGACATCACTGTTTTGGACTATGCTTTTAAGCTCTATCTTGCTGATTTCACTGGCCACCCTGTCAATCGCATTATTTACATAGTCCGACAAATAAATGTCTTTCCCAAAACTCGTAAATATTGGAGCTGAATTTGTCAGCCATGCATTATATTTGCTTTCCTTGCCTCTGAATATACTTTTGAAATGGCTCAATACTCCCATTGTTCACCTCCTATCTATCCAATTAGCTGCAGGAACTCTGATTTATGCCATTCGTACACTGCATAGCAACATAGTGCAGCTGCCGTTCCGTCAATACGTTTGGTAGAGTGCATCTTGCATGGCATTATCCTCCCAAGAGTATCCGTTTTAATCCCAGTGTTTCTGAAACAGTATAAGTCCCCATGGCAATTGTTGTAGTTTACAAGCTTGTCCCTAAGATCTGCCTCAAGCCTTCGCATTGGATTGTTAAGAACCTTTGCGTCCTGAGGAACATTGAGCGCCACCCCTTTTCCAAATATCTCTTCAAAACGGTTTATGTAGTCTTTCGCAAAACGGTTGTCATAGCCGCTTTTAAATGGTTTCAAATCGTACTCTTCAAGTAGCTTGTACTGCCATTCTGCAACGACTGAGCTGTCAACGCTGTTTCCTTCTACTATGGTCAAATAACCTTCTCGCTCCCATTTACGGTAGTCTTCATCATCTGGACTCAACTCCAGCTTGCTTTCCGGAATCCAATAATGGGAATAAAAAAAGACCTGATTGTCATTAGGTCTTTTAAGCAGCAGCTTGGATGCACAAAGGTCAGTTGTCTCCATAAAGTCGTTGCCAGCGATATAAAACGTCCCGGCAAAATCCTCAATGTTGAATGTTGCCGTATTGATGATTTCAGCTTCTTGAAGCCATGCATTCGCATTTGACTGCTTGATGTTGAATTCCTTGGCCAACATAAACGCCCTGGTTGCACTGTTAGTTTTGGCTTCTTCAACAAGTCCGTCAAGATAATGCCATTTCTTAGATACTCCAAGGTTGGGGTTGCTTTTCACCCATGTTCGCCTGTCTTGCCATATTTCAGTCTCACTGTCCTGAGTATAAAGCCATATAAGCCATCGAGGCCGGCTTAGCTCACCTTTCAGAACTCTTCTTGCTTCAACTAAGCGATTATCCAGATATCCATCCTCTGTAAATCCCTCAGTTGTAATTTCTATATATAAGGGTTCGTCTTTGGTGGACATGGACTGCTTTATTGGTCTTACAAGGCTATCGTCCTTCATCTCGTGTACTTCGTCAACAACTGCAAAGTCCACGTTTTTGCCTTCTTTTGCTCCTGTCTTGGCTGAGAGCTTTTTTATCTTCGCCTTGTTTTGGTAACTGTATTTGCCCTTTTTGTTTTTCTGCTTGGGATTGCCCATGAATATGCCTTTGATGTTTTTCCGGCTGACCTTTACAAGCTTAGGGCTCTCTTCTCTCATGTTGTTTATTTCATCGAATACCAGCCCTGCCTGTTCATAGTCGTTGGATGCGCAAAGTATATTCGTTCCTGTGTTGCCACAGAAAAATTCCGCATTTCCGTCAGCTGCGACTTCGCTTGTCTTTCCGTTTTTCCTGCCCACCATGTATGTGACTTCAGTAAATCTTCTGAGCCACTTACCTTCAATCTCCATTTTGAAGCCATAAATAGCTTCACGGAATGCCTTCTGGTGGAGCTGAAGCAGGAACGGAGCACCAGCAAAAGGTGAAATGCTGTGCTTGCACTCATTTTCAATGAACTTTATGCGCTTATGCGCTTCTGTAGGATCGAATTTATATATGGGATTCTTCATATCTTCCATGAGCATTTCAAGCTGTGCCATAAGCTCTTTGCCTATTATGATTTCCTTGGACTTGCACTTTTCATAGTATTCCACGAGATGGCTCATGCCCTGTATCGCCTCATGACTTCGCTTTTTATCGCATTTATGTCTGATTCGTTCATTTCGGAAATCAAGATCTCGAAATGGTGGCGCAGCTGTATAGCCAGTACGACATCATTCAAGGCAGTGTTGACTTTGGCTATCTGTGCAGGTGTTTCCGCTCCTACTGCAGATATGATTTCACTTGCAAGCTCGTCTCTACTCATAATCGCTCAACCCTTCATCATCGTCATCCAAGGCAACGCACAGATGGCGGCACAGCTTGTCAAGAATGTTAGTCAATGCAGCTGAATGCCTGGCAATCTCTATTGATATCGGCAGCGACTGCTGCTTTTGAGGATAATCAGGATGTATTTTCACAAGTCCCGTTTTAATCGCCTGCTCGTTAAGCCTGCGAAGATATATTCTTTCGCAAGCCGCCTGCTCTATAAGCGCTTCCAGTACATCAATCTTGTTGACATCGGCACCGGCAAACCTAGTCTTAAGTCTGTCAATCTCTGTCATTAACTCATTATTTTGCATTTTCTCACCTGCTTTCAATCCATTTCTAAAAATCAAAAACAAAAAGTCAAAATTTTGGTGTGTGTCACGCAGTTGACCCTTTCACGGTATCCCGACCTGCGATTTTTCGGCTTACCCCGGGGGGCTACCTTTCGTAAACATCCCACCACGCATTGATATACTTCTTCCACTCTCTTGGCTTCCCACTCTTCTCAAGCCTTGCTATGCATTCTTCCTTTGTAGACTCACAGTAGATTAATTCAGCTCCCAAAGATTGAGCAAGACGCTCCCTTTCGTATTTGTCTGGATAACCGCCAATGACATAGGCATCGCACCATTGGCCGTATCTTGTTTTAATCTGGTCTAGCAGCTCATCTCTTAGCTTGAATATATTAAACCTCACATTGTCTGGTTTAATGTACTCAGGCTGGAATGTGACGGCTTGCCAAAGCGCATCCATATCAAGGACAATATCTCCATACTGCATAAGCTCCTGCACTAATGTAGTCTTGCCCGACAATGGACTGCCGTAGACAATATAAACATTCTTCCTATACCCAAACCTTCTGTGCTCTTTGTTATGGCACGTATGGCATATGACTTCTATCAACTCTGGATTGAGCGATATATTAGGATCATCTACATTGACCTCGTTAAGTTCTATTGTATGGTGTCCTATGAGCTTACTAAAATCCAGCAGCGTCTCCCCACACCTGTTGCACTTTCCATAGGCTTGCAATTTTAAATTATAAGACAAATCCCGCCATGCCTTGCTGCAATAAAACTGATGTAGTTTGTCCATGTTACCACGCCTTATTCTCTATTTCTTTTATTCTTAATGCGAGTTCTTCTTTCTTGAGCTTAATCATCTGGGGATTATCGCACCAATTTTCCTTATCTTTGTTCTTCAGGAAGAAAATCATAGCAGCTACTTCTGGCGGTTTATACTTTTGTATAGAGACAACATGAAACTCTTCGCCGCCGCCCGGGATTTTTGTCTTCACAATTTCATCGACATGGTACGCATAACCGGTCGCACTTTTGAAAAGTGAGTTCTCAACCTCAGTGATTTGAGTCTGTCTGCCTTTTTTGATAAGTTCGCATAGTTCGGGATACTTCTTTTTATACGACTCCCAGGCAGTCTTACCTATGCCAATATTTTTAATGATCTGGGCTTCGCTAAGCCCATTCTCTAGCCACTTCTCAATGTCGTAGAAGCGGCTTCTTACAAGGTCCCACTTGCTCTTGGCCACATTTTGCCACACTCCTTTCTTCCGACAAAGTTCGCATAATCCAATGAATTACACTAAAAGGGTATTGTGTGTAACTCCACATACCCTATCAAACAATTAATTTTGCAATGCTTTGACACGGTTCGCATAAAACGAATTACACCTAGCCTCATTGTGTGTAATTTAGCTTTTTAAAAAAATATTCAAATCCTAAAATTCTTTAACGCGTTATTAATATCGTCCTGGATTATCCCGATATATCTCAGCGTTATGCTAGGATCTGAATGGTTGAACATCTTCTGCAAGAGCGCCACATCCTTTGACTGCCTATAGTAATGGTATCCAAAAGTCTTTCTGAGCGTATGAGTCCCTATCCTTTGTAGGCCAAAGTTCTTTCCAGCGTCATTAAGAATCTTGTAAGCCATGTATCTTGTAAGCGGCTTATTCTCCTGCTCTCTGGACTTGATGATATACTCATCCTCCGGCTTGCCTTCGCAGTACCATGCCAGCTCTCTTTTGATGAAGCTGCTCTTTTCTATCATTCTTTCCTTGTCAGTCTTTTTCTCCCTCAGAATGATGTATTTGGGACTTCTTGTGTCCTTGACCTTGATGTTTAGAATGTCTGATATCCTAAGGCCTGTATACACTCCAACTATGAACATGATGTAGTCCCTTGGATTCTGCCTTTTCAGGTATTCCTGAATATCAGTCAATTTTTGCGGATCTCTTATAGGCTCCACATAGTTCAATTTATCACCACCCTTACACTCTCTCGCCCCACCCTCTGCGATTACCTTTGGAGTGTACCTTTCCCACTCGACCTTTTTTGCATTAAAAAAGCAACCCATTTTTCATGAGCTGCTTTTTCGAAATATTATATGGTTTGGAACAAATCTCCATGGTTCTATTATTTCATACTTTTTCGGAAAAAACTGCCCCAAAACTGCCCCTTTTCTGTCCCATTTCTGCTACTTTTCGATTTATACCACTTTTAAGGCGTTCACTTGCTCTAAAACCTCAATCAATTTGTCTATGGCCATGAAATTGATTTTTCTTATCCCGGATGTCGTTATATAGTTTTTCTGCCTATACTTTTCATTTATTTTGATTTCTATTTCTCCCCATGACATATTCTCAAAGTATTTACATTCGACTACATATCTTTCTTGATTCGTAAGACTAGAAAGCATACTTTCAACTTGGCTTATTTCAAGCTTTGGCATGAATGTTTTGGATTTTTCTCTTTTGATGTATTCTTTCAGTATCTCCACATATTTTTCCTTTTTCATGCTTTCATCTTCACATCTCGTAATCTTTTTCATTACTTCGTTTTCAACCACAGAATGCTTTGTATATCCACCTCCACCTATCCAGCAACTATTTGACTTATCATCCGAAAACACTTCTAGTATCATTTCCGGATTCATGATAGCAGCTTCCCAAGCATCGATTCTAGCTTGAGCCATTTCTACGACAGACTTATTTTTTTTATAGTTCTTCAATACATTCTCCAGCACTTTTTTCATTTCAATTTCCCCTCCATTTTCTCAATAAAAAGAGACACCTCCAGCCCTACTGGAAGTGCCTCCGCTACTCGGTCAGCACAGTTTATTTAATTCTTTCCTTGTACGTATTTTCGAGCTTTATTATCAAATCCCCGTTGACACTCTTGATTCCAAATTCGAAATAGTTTATATCCCCTATTTTCTCAACTGCATCCACAATATCGTCTACCTTCTCGTGGATCTTTGCCTTGATTTCTTCTTTCTTCGTCATATACAGCATTTCCCCCTGTTTTATTTTGCTACTGCTATGTTGTCCAGCAATCCCTTGACCACTGCTGCTATTTCTTTTTTCTTGAGCTGCTGCTCCTTCTGATAGCCGTCTATGTACACAATTTTCTTGATATCAAAGCCTTTGTCTGTCTTTGATACTTTAAACTCTTCTTTTGCCATTTTCAGAGTCCTCCTTGGCCTTTTTAGCCTGAGTTACTATTTTGTGTATCTTCTCAACCACCAGTTCCGCCTTTTCTTTCTTGATGGCTTCCTTGAGATTCTCTCCAGCGAAATACCTTTCGACAACTGCTACAGCTTTTGCATCAATCATCGCAATGCCTCCTGTATCTTCAATTCCCCTTGGTATGTGTTTTTGCAGAAGCTTTCAAGTAATCCGTTTTGCTTTCTGAAAGTCCAGATGTGCTTGTTTTCGCTTATCAGTGTACCCTTGAATTTGCTTCTCTTTTGCCTGCTTTCCAAGACTTCAACTGAGTATTTCTTCCCCAATTCCAGCTTGCATCTCAAATCGCTATCCCCTTTTTATATTATTCTGTTCTCTTGATGCTTTTCTCTTCATCGAAGCCTTCTGGATATCTCTTTTTCAGCTTTTCAATGTTGGCTATAGCTATTTCACTTAAATCTAAATCAGCTGTAGTTGCAATTGTGGCCACGTACCAAAGTACGTCTCCCAACTCCTTTTTGAGCTTGTCCTGGTCCATTTCATGGCCATGCCATAACACTTTTTTAAGATAGTCCACTACTTCTCCAGCTTCGCCGGTCAATCCCATGCTGAAGTTAAGGAATCTGTTTCTATCATTAAGGCTTCCGGCAGTCCTTTCGGCTGCTAGTTGATATTTTTCAAAACTCATTTCGGTAATCATGTCTGCTAGACATCCATTGCAACTACATAAGCTGCAATCCTTTTCTTCGCCTGCTTCCATCATTATTTCGCACTCTTTCAAATCATGCTGTTGCACTTTACTTAACATCATTCTGCCTCCAATCTATCTTCTGGCCACAAGACCTACAATATGCATCTAGATATCCTATGAAATTTCCACACTGACACTTATATAGCTTCGTTCCTTTGCAAAACTTAGCCCTGCCTACCATGGTGTCTTTTTCTGCAGTTATAACAGTTGGCTTCTTTGGAGTTAACTGTTCAAGCGCCTCTATCGCCAGATCGTAATGTCTAGCAAGCCTAACGCAATCTCTCCCTCGCTCAAATCCCAGTTGCTGCCTATGATACTGTATGGCTCTCGCTATATCTTTTAGATTGCTCATGCCCTACGCCTCCTATTGCGCTATTTGCTTGGATTGCACATCACGTGGCTATCACGTAATTTTTGATTTATCGTTGCGTGATATATTTTTTTGTTCTTCGACGAAGCTCCTCATCCAGCTTCGGCATTAGCTTTTCAAGCATTTCGCTTTTCGCGTCCAAATATATCATCGTTTCCGGAGCGCAACTTTTCTCATAGCATTCTTCCAGCCTGTTCTGTGTTCTTCCTAATTCATTTTCCACCGCCTCAAGTATTAGGTCTAGCTCGCTATCTGATAATTTCACAGCTTATCCCTCCCTGCTTATCGCTATCTCCAGATACACCCTCACGTACTCTGAATTCCGGTTCGGGTACTCGCTGGATTGCTGGAGTATCCTATACCCGTCATTCTTGAGCTTTTGGACAAACTTCTCGATATCCTCCGGAAGCCCTTGCACTCTTATCTTGACCATGGCTAATCCTCCTTTTCAGAGTTTATTCATTTTGCATCATTATTTCTTTGGTGGTTTAAATGTTATGTTAACATGCCTTGCGCTATTGGTTTTTATTATTTCAGACTCCATTTTCACGCCTTCTCGGATAAGTACTATCATGCACACAATCCATGTCACTGCTGCTAGCAGTGCTAATTTCCACATATATTCACACCTCCACACTGTCATATGCGTCTCCGCAGCTTTGACAATACTCACTCAACGCATACCCACCTCCAGCTGGAAATGTGACCACGTAGTAGCTCTCATGCGCCCCAATGCTGCAGTTGCATTGCTCGCATATTTTGATTCTCTTATGCTTTGGGGTCTTGATGAAGTTCATCGCAGTCTGTTCTTTGCACAGGTGTTCCGAATTTCTTTTTCTGGCTTTCAAGGATCATCGCCTCCCACTCATCGGATGTATACTGGGATGAGCGGTCGTTATCGAAGTGAAACTTGGTCTTGTACGGATTGACGGTCTCTTTCTCTTTTTTAGGGACAACCTTATTCGCATACTTGCCTTCCAGCACCTTCGTCATGTTGTTTTCTTTCATGAGCCAATCGAAGTCTGCGCTCCATCCGTTGACTTTGCCGGTAAGATAGTCACTTTCGCGCACAGCACTAAACAGCTTCTCGAATATCTCAATCCGATTGCCGTACTCCTTGAACCTTGCTCCTATGTGCTTCTTTCTCTCTGCAGTTATTCGCTCAACTTTTGGCAACATATCGCATGTATCGTTGAAAAGCTTCCGGATTTTCTCATATGGCACTGATGGTTCTGGATGTGGTTCGGGTGGTGCTCCTTCAGGCGGATTTTCAGAAGAAGTAATAGTCTCTGTTATAATCTCTGTAGTAATCTCTGTAGTAGTCTCTGGTATTGCTTCTTCTTTTTCGCCCTTTCTTTTTTCTTTTTCGCCCGTTGTATTTTCTTTTTCGACCTTTCTTTTTTCTTTTTCACGCTTGCATTTTTCTTTAAGAAAAATCGAAGTATCTTTTTCGCCCTTGGAATCGACTTCATTTTTTTCACTCTCATTACCCATAGCAGCATCATCTTGAAGATGTATTGCATAGCCATCCAGATTATATCCAAGAGCAAGAAGGTCGCTTTGTATCTTGGCCAGATTGACTCTATACTGAAGAGTCCTGTCCATTTTTATTTTCGGGTTACGTCTCTGACTCAGCCAGCCTTTGTCTACAAGCTCTTTTAGATACTCCCTCATAGCTTTGGCTTGGACATTCATCATCGTCTCCTCAGAGAGCTCCTCAGCGCTCTTGTATATCCAGCCATTGCTCAAATCCATTGTAGGTATATCAGTCTCATTTGTAGCGAACGTGGCATATCTCTTTTTTTCTTCGGTTATGTACTTGTCTATGTCGCTGACTTTTTCTGTCCAGTAAATCATCTGGCCAAGGACGATAGCCAGTTTGAAATCCCCCGTGAGCTCCACCAGCTCTTCTTTTATCAAAATCCGCTTTAGCTTCTTCATGACAACCCACACTCCCTAAACTATAATTTGAGCATTTGCAGCACAGCGAGGAATGTAATCCCCGCTATAGCTGCTCTCAATATATTTGCAATCCGTCTTCTTTTCATGCGCCTTGTACGAATCTGCTGCACCTGCAAGCTCATCATGCGCTGCACCTTTTCGCATTCGTAAACTTCTTTTCAGACATAATAATCTTTGCGAATTTCTCAACGTCTTTTCTTGCTGTCTCATTACCTTTCCTTATCCTGGCCTTTTCTTTTCTATCTCTCTTTGACATCTGGGTCACCTCATCGTAATATTTTTTAGAACGGCATATCGCTATCGTCGAAATTCCCTATAGGTTCATATTGTGGAGCTTCTTGGTCCGGTTGCGACCCATTTATGCCCTCGCCCGCTGGTTTTCCAAGGAATTCTACATTCTCAGAAATTATTTCAGTTATGTATCTCTTGCTGCCTTCCTTGTCTTCATATGATCTGGTCTGGATTCTGCCTTTCACTCCCACCTGCTGACCCTTTTGAAGATAATTGGCGCAGTTTTCTGCCTGCTTTCCCCATGCTTGTACTTGAATAAAATCAGCTTCATAGTTACCTTCTTTGTTCTTGAACTGCCTATTAACAGCGACTGTGAATGTAGATACCGGGTTTCCGGTTGTAGGTATGTACCTGAGCTCAGGATCCTTTGTTAGTCTCCCGATTATGACAACGCAATTCATATGTTGCACCTCCAATTTTTATGCTATAATTTTGTTAGATGATTTTTTATGAGCCCTTTCTGGATGCCAGTCCTGGAGGGCTTTTTCCATGTCCATATATAGCTCGAACATTTCTTTTTTCACTGCTGTAAGACGCATTTGCCTGTCCTGTAAGCGAATAAGCCGTCGCAGGTCGTGTATCGTCCCTGAAGCTATGCCTCGTTTCATCTTGCACCTCCAGTGAGCCTTCTTTTCTCCCTCTGGAGCTCATGTATTTTTCTTTCTATTTCAGCCAATCTTTTCTCAGCGTTTGGCTTGCTGAAAACCTCCATGTGCTCGACAAGCAGCTGCATGTGCTCGCAGATAATTTCAAGTATCCTGTTGCTTGCTATGTTGTACCTTGCCAAATCATTCATAGTAACCTCCTGTTATTTGTATGTTTTTAGTTTCCTTATAACTGGGCTGAAGTCGCCTGGCTCCCTGACATGTCCTAGTGGATATATCATGCCGCAATTATCGCACCCCAGCGCAATTTCAACGTCATACCCGGAACCCTCACCAGCTTCGCAGTCCCAATCACAGCCGGTATATGATTGTGTCAGTTTCAGGACTGATTTGCAACATGAACACCTTAGCATTTCCTTTGCCATGCAAACCCCTCCATTCCAGCGCATCCCATGGAATTGCATTTCCATGGATACAATCCAACATAAATTTTAATATTTGGAATAACATGCATAAATTTTTTTGATATAGGAATACTCATGCACTCACTTTGAAAAAATAAGCGCCATTGCGGCTCCTGCTACATCATCTACTTCCTTGGTTATCCTTTCCCACCTTAGTTCTTCTTGCTTATCAACTATTCCGTCGCAAGCAATTTCAATCATGCTGTTGTTGATTTTGCTTAAATCATACATCTCTTTCTGCAATCTCAGCACTGATTTAGCAACGTCTGAGAATTCCACCTCAGGGAGAAAAAGCCTTCCCAGCAGAGTGTTCTGCTTCATATGCATATATACCAGCCACTTTGCGCCGTATAGCTTCACCATAGCACACACTATATCTTCCGGAGGTATGGTCCTGTTAGTTTCATAGTCGGCCAGAGATCGAACGCTTACATTCAGATGCTCGGCAGCCATAAGCTGTGTGAAACCGGCATTTAGTCTGGCAGCTTGATAGATATTTCTGCACATTCCCTTCATTCAAATCGCCTCCCAAATAGTTTAAAATTAAGTCATAAGAATAACCCACCCTCCAATCAAATACTCTTCCAGCACTTCTATCAAATCCCCAACAGCATATTCATATCTTTCAGAGCTCCTGCCCCACAGGAGCTCTTGTCGTTTAGGATCTATCTATTCACCACTCTAAGATATGTCTTTTCATTCCTGCTTTGCTCCTCAAGCCATTTGTCCAACAGCTTGCGAGTTGTGCGAAGCTTCTTACCTATTCTTATTGTGGGGAAATCCTTTCTCTTAAAAAGCTCTCGTGCTGCATAGCTTCCGACACCCAAGTAGTCCATTACCGCCTGTACATCCATGCTTTCATCTTCGACATTTGGTGCAGCAGCCGGTATTCCTTTAAGTTCTTGTACTTCTTTTCTGAGGTTGGTTACCTCATCCAAGAGCCTATCTAGTAAAACAAGCGCTCCCTCACTCATGACTCTTCCTCCTCTCCTAATACCATGTCCTTGGACCTTTTACATGAAGCCAGCATTTGTGGCCATTCATTTCGTAATCGAATCGAAGGAACGGCCCGTCGGCTTTGTTCTTTTGATACTTAACGCTGATTGGTTTGATTGTTGCTCTCGTTTCAAGCCCCCAGGCATGGTAGAAGTTATTAAGAAATTCTCTGAACATATCGGCGTTGACTCCGAGTTTGTCAAAACCTTTGATGTTTTCTGCTATTAGCATGATCCTGACCTCCTTTTCAATTCACCGCTTAGGCTTTAGATAACTTCACCATTACATTTCTTTTACCGGTGCAGGTGGTTTCTATTTTCAATTCACTGCCTGCACTAATTTCCCTTAAAACGTTCGCACCCTCAATTTTTATATTGGCAGTAAGGCGACTTTTTTCTTTCTTCTCCAACTCCTCTATTCTCTTATCTGCTTCCAATGTGTTCACCTCATTTTTTATTTATCGCCGATTTGCATTTCGCGTATTTTTTGGCGAAATTCATATACATCCCCTGGATTCACATTGAAGAATTCGCACAAAATAACCACTTCATGCCCTTTAAATCCCCTTCTCATATTTTCTTTGTCTGAATAGGCCGACGTTGTAACGTTAATCAGTGCAGCTATTTCACGTTGAGTTATATTCTTTTTTTTTCTAAGATCTTTCAGCCTTAACACATTATCACCGCCCTTCCTTAATGCGCTTTTCGCGTATCGTTAATTACATATTAGTACGCCTTCCGTGTATTGTCAAGCGTATTTTGAATATAAATTTGCTTTTCGCGTATATCGATTTATTGTTCGCATTTTGCGTATATAATAAATATTAGGAGGTGGCTTATGGCAACGCTTGGTGAACGATTAGAAATGTTATTAGAAGAAAAAGGTCTCGAAAGAAAACAACTAGCAGAAATTATAAATTTATCACCTTCTACAATATCTGGTTATATAACCAACTATAGAACTCCAAGTGATGAAGTAAAAAATAAACTTGCTGATTTCTTTGATGTCTCGGTTGATTTTTTGATAGGCCGAACAGACCAGCGCAAGCCTAGCGAAAAAGGCCCCATCGTTAAGGCATACCATAATCTTGACGCTTCAGGGCTGTCTGAGGAAGATATAGAGAAGGTTGAAGAGTATATAAGACTGCTAAAATTGAAATATAATCCGGACGGATCTTTAAAAAAATAAATAAACAAAAATAATAAATTGTAAGGTGGTGCTGTAAATGGGCTGGTTTATATTTTTTGCTGTTTTGGGCTTAATTATTTGGAGAATTGTTGAATTTTTCAAGAAGGTGAGCGCTGAACATAAAGCAAAGGTAAAATTAGAAAAAGAAAAAGCCAAGTCATTTATAGATCAGGAATTCCCTTATTATGAAATTAAACATGCTGGAAATGAGCTATTAGCAACTAAATTTATTACCACTAAGCAAGTTGAATATGATAAATATTTGAAATATACGAATAACCACAAACATCATAAAAGTTTTGTTGCTTTTGACTTAGAAACGACTGGTCTGGATGCATATAATCATAAAATTATTGAAATAGGTGCTGTAAAGTTTGAAGATGGGATTCCT